>ERZ840371.3-NODE-3-length-300501-cov-12.657416_pt1 | contig 300501 bp, 302 predicted proteins | sample MGYA00519937_ERZ840371 | MGnify/ENA primary metagenome ERZ840371 (study PRJEB31850, sample SAMEA3708873) | human gut metagenome | biome: human gut; feature: human-associated habitat; material: faeces | place: China | collected 2014 ... | reverse complement strand
TGACATCATTGATAAAATTTCATTTCTTTTGTTATAAATTAATTCTTCTTTTTGGCTTAATGGCAAAGAATTTTCAATAGGACTCGGTTTAATATATTCATCTATAATAATTCTATCTATGATAGTAACCAATGTATCTGCTATATCGTCATCACAAGTGAGATTTTGCAAAAATTCAGATATATTTCCTTTTAAATCAATTTTTAACTTTAACAAAAAATCAGTCCTTTCAGAATTGAATTAACAGATTATTTTTGCTTTAGTAATCTGCGTATCCATTTAATCTTTGCAATAGTCCATTCTTTAATCGCCTTAAAGGGATAGAAAGGTGATCCACGAAATACATAAATAACAAACATAAGAAAACAGAGCAATGCAGAGAAATAAACCAAATCCCACCAAGTATAAACACGATTACTTTTATTGCTAATCACCTCATCAGCTGTTGCAGTATCAGTAATCGTATCTTCAACCCTTTCGCCACGCACACACAATCTGTGCGTATTAATTGAGTACGGATAGCAAGTGACCAATGTCACATAGTCTTTGCCGTTCTCAATCTCAAGCTTGCTTGAATCATCAGGGTCAACTATATTAATCTCACACACTTTGTATGTGAGTGTTTTATTCAGTACATTTATTTTAAAGGTATCTCCGATTTCTAACTTGTCCAGCTCATCAAAGAACACCTGTTCAGGATAACCGGAGTGAGCGGATATAACAGCGTGTGTGCTTGCACCGCCAACAGGTAGTGAAGTGTTTGCCAAATGTACACAGCCGTTTTTGAGTTTTTGTTCTGTGTTGGTGCTGTCGTGATACACCGGTAAGTCAACATTTATCTTCGGAATTTCGATAGTACACATTATATCGTCATAGTTGAGAATGTTCTCATACTCTGACATTGCTGCATTGTATTCGTCTTTTTCTTCATCGTTTAATGCACTCTTTGCAAGCAATTCGTTAAAATTTTGAGCCTTAGCAAGCTCGTTGTCGATTTCATCATCAGACATTGTTTGAGTGCTTTCACTGTAGTTTTTTATAACTGTTTCATTGCTTTTACTGTTGATGTAATCGGCAATGTTGGGATATACTATAAAGCCTATTCCGACCGCAGCAAGAACGCAGAGGGATATAAAAAATATTTTAGTTTTCATAATTTTTGTGAGCAAGGGCCACCGATAAATCGGCAGCCCTTTTGTTATAGTTTAATTATTTAGCTGTCTTAGCTGATTTCTTCTTGATGAGGTATGCAAGTACCAATGCAAGAGAAATGCCTACACAAGCCACACCAGCCATTCTGATGAAGCCTACATATCCGCCTGTCTTAGGGAAGAATACGATTGTATCAGTTACGGTAATTTCAACTGTGCCGTTTGTCGGAGCGTTCTGTACCCAAGTATTTTTGGTAAACACTGAATTATACTGAACAGGGATTTCAACTTCAATTACCTTGCCGTAAACATTGTAGCCTGAAGGAGCAACAGTTTCTACAATGTAATATGTTCCGCTCTGTAATGAGATTTCCTCATTTGCTGAATTTTTAAAAATTACATTACCGTTGCTATCTGATGTACCCGTTCCAATAACATTGGTATGAGCTTTATCGTTATACAGGTCAAAGGTTGCACCTGCAAGCGGATTGCCTGCTTCGTTAAGTTTGAGTACCTTAAGTCCATATGTGTAAACATATACCTTATTGCCCGGAACACTGTCAACACCTGAATCATTACCGTATTCAAGTTTAACATCCTCATTAGGGTTACCTGCTGTACCTTTCACGGCATACTTGTTGAGTGTTGCTGAATATGTAACAATTACATACTTTGCGTTGCTTGTGTAAAAAGCTGACTTTGCAAGATATTCAGAAGTAAGAGCGACATTAAACTTTGTGTTTTTGCCCTCACCCTCGCTTGTTACATTCACCTTGTAATCTGTGCCTTTAGTAAGGTCAGCTACTTTAGCACCTTTAGCGTCAACAAGTGTAACCTTGAATGAATTTTTGTTAAGTGTAAGACCTGCACTCATATCATCATATACAGCATATGTTGTGAGCTTAATGTCATTTGAGCCTGCTACTGTATTCTTGAGCTTAAAGTTTACAGTGTCACCAAGGCTTACATCTGTATAGTTAGTATTGTTTTTTGTGCTGTTGGTAATTGACTTTTCTGTTGACGGTGTGCTGTCAGCTACTTTGCTTGCAAGATTGATTTCAGCGTAGCTATATACCCACTCACCGTTATTGTAATACGGGAGAGCAAGAACAGAGTTTGTGATACTTGTAACACCGGCAGGGTACTTAACACACTTGATGTAATAAATACCCTGTACAAGGTTTGAAAAGCTCTGTGTTGTGTTTGTTGCCGATGAAGTAAATGTACCCTGTGATACTGCTGTACTTAAATCAGCGTTATCGAGTGCGTCAAGAGCAGCCTTTGAATCGCCTGCAAGAATTTCTGCGCTGATTGAATTTACAAGAGATGTGTACTCTGTTTTGAATGGAGTAGCTGTTGTGCTCTTGAGGTCAGCAACTCTGAACAGTTCAAAAGTATAGCCCGGTTTAGTGCATTTCACACTGATATTTACCTTTTGGTTTGTCTTAAGTGCAGTAGCCGCACTTGCTGTCGGTATTGCCGCAAAGAGTAATGTCAACATCATTACTACTGCGAGCAGTTTGCCTGTGAATGATTTTCTAATTGATTTTCTCATAAGAAAACCCCTCCTTAAAAATTTTTTGCGGACAATTTGTCCGTTGTATGGAAAAAGCCCAACAGATTTACTGTTGAGCCTTTTTGCCGATGTTTTTTTCTTTTTTCTTATACCTAAACCAATAGCACCTACTAATATTGTAAACGCTAATACAGCGGCGCCGATTTCAATGTAAATCGGTCTGTTGTTGCCTGTTCCGCCGGTTTCAGGAATGAAGACGCTGTTATTCTTAACCGTAAGCTGTATATCAAGTGTATCTAAGCTGTCGGGCGAAATGGTAAAGTTAATCTTGCCTGCATACGGCATATTACCTTTGCTGTCTGTTTCAATGAAGTAATAATCACCGGGCAAGAGGTTATTTACAATAATTCTGCCGTCGCTGTCGGTAACGAGCTTTGTTACCGTATCAGCCGTCTTGCTGTCGGCAGCTTCGTACATAATACTACCGCTTTTATTTATAACATTAACAATGCCTGTTTTTGTGTTGTAGAGTTCAAACTCAATACCCTCAAGCGGATTGCCGTTGCCGTCTGTTTTTAAAAGCTCTACACTGCCACGCTTGAGCAGGTTTTTCATCGTAACTACAAAGCTTTTGCCGTCCTCAAGTGTAACTGTCTGAGCCGCAGGCTTTACATACTTAGCAGGGAAGTAATATGTACCGTCTGCATTTTTAAAGCCTAATTCGTCAATTGTGTATTTAACCTTTTCATTGCTTGTGTTATACACCGCAAGATTGGTAAGCTGAGCAGTGCCGTCCTCGCCTGTTACAAGCACCTTATTTGTTTTGCCGTCATCAGACTTTACCGAGAAGTAAAAGCCGCTTACAATGCCGTCCTCAGACTCTTTTTGAACGATTAAGCCTGTCTTTTGCAGTCTGTTTGCAAAATAAAATGAAAGAGTAACATTTTCCTTTAGCGTAACGGTTTTTTTAGCAGGAGGAATATATCTGTCAGGTATCGAGTATGTACCGTCTGCATTTTTGTAGCCAAGCTCTGTGATTATGTATTTTACATATTCTCCGCTTGCTTTGTAAACAGGCAAGTCGCTGAGCGTTGCTGCACCGTCTATGCCCTTGCTTTTTGTTACTATGTTTTCGTCTGTCACTCCGTCATCAGACTTGACATTAAACCATACATCCTTAGCAGTATTAGCTCCTCGCTTACTGTCATCAGCGGTTTTGTAGATTGTAAGATTGCCGTAAACGGTATCTCTCTCTTCCGACACTTCAATCTCGTTAAATGTTGTGATTGAGCCTGTGGCTTCATCAACCTTGATTTGGCGGATAAACAATTCAGGATTGATTTTGTAGCCTGTCGGGGCTTTGGTTTCTTGTATTGTCACCGTGCCTAAAGGCAAGGTGGCTATTCCATCACTATAATAAAATTCATTGCCATAGTCACTATCTGCACGATATTTTTCACTTAAATCAGTATAACCGTTTTGGTTGGTTTTAAGTACCCATATTCTTTCAGGTGATTTTCCTGCAAGTTCACTTTCAGAATAGTAATAACCGCTATAATATTTAACAGTAAATTCTGCACCTGACATATTGGTTGTCTGACCGGTAACGGCATCCTTTTTTTGGACTTTAATACCTATAGGGTCATTAAGAGGTGTGTCAGAAATAGTTGCTGATAATACGGCAAAACCACCGTTTGTGCCATTTATAACCATTTGCACCGGACGGTTGTACTTTTTAAAACCTTTCGGTGCTGCCATTTCGACAGCATAGTAACTGTCACTGTATGCAATTTTATACAGGTCTGAATTTGCGTTATAGTCCCAAGAGTTACCGTCTTTAGATATAGCTTTGCAATCACCGTTGCTGTCGGTGATGAAGTATCTAACGATGTTATTCTTTACACTGTTATCTGCAAGATAATCATAAGCACTCTTTTTGTTTGCAAATACAGCAAACATACCACCGTCTAATGAATAGCAGTCATTGTCTGTTGTCAAATCAGGATTACTGCTTTCTTTTTTGAATTTCAGCTTAACGATTTCGGTATCAGATAGTTGAAGAATATCAAGTATTCTTTCATTATTGCAATCGTCTGTTGTGACTGTAACATTGTATTTCTTGTCGCTAAGAGCGAAGTAACCGTTTGCCGGTGCTTTTGTTTCTTTGAGGTAATACTGACCTGAACCAAGCTCAAAGTAATTCTTTGTAATCCAGTCCTGATTGGAGTACGAATACTTAATTTTAGCAATGTTACCGTTTTTATCAAGCTCCGCAACTGCAACTGCTTTGTTATCATCGCTATACAAGGTGTACTGTGCACCTGCGAAATTCAAGTAATCTTTATCAGTTGTCTGTTCTGTCAGGTTCTTGATTTCTTCGCTTGTACCGCTTTTTTTAAGATACAGTTTAGCTTTTTTCGGTATTCTTACAATTAAGTGTTGGCAATATGTACCGTCAGACGGCTTCGGCTGACAAATGTAAAAGTTACTGCTTTCACTTCTTTTTTTAATTACCGACCAGTTTCTTGACGATTTAGCAATACTATGGGCAAAATCAGCAAGCTCGTTAATGATTGTATCGGTATCGCCATACCAAGCTTTCCATTCAGATGTTGGATCACCTAACATCTGATGTTCTAACTGGCTTAAAGCATAGTGAGATAAAATATAATACTTTTTCTCGTTTGCTTTGCTGCCAAATTCCTTATCAATTTTGGCAAACAACGGCTCATACAAAGAGTTGTTAATATATTTATCCAAAATGCTTTTAGCTGATTTTCCATTAACCTCAAAGCTGCTGAAATAATCACCATAAGCTACACCGTAAAAGGTATTAAGAGCAGCTATTAGTGCTTTTTCATTCTCGTTATTGGAATTTGGGTCAAGTTTAATTACTTCTTTGCCTGTTTCTCCAAAAAAGTCCGTAAATTCAACAGTCTTGCCCTCTGTTTTCTGTGCAGGTGTATTTGGGTCTATGCAATACCCAATCTCACCGTTAATTTTAAACTCATAAGCTACAAGGCTGTCTGTCCAAGGGATAGGCTTTGCTGACGATTCAAGCAAAATTTTGTTACCAATTTCAGACAGCCCTGTATATGAATAAGCACTTGCCGTAATATTAGCAATAGGAAACATCGCAAAGACAGTAACAAGCGAAATGATTACGGCTGTAAGCTTTTTAAGAATTTTCATTATTAAGTTTTTCTCTCCTTTCAATGAGATAGTATATATCTTGTTAGTTTGGTGGACTTCTGCTCATATCAATGCTCCTTTCAGACTTTTTTGTAATAAAAAAAGCAGCTAAGTTCAAAACTTAACTGCTTTAATTGATGTATTTTATTTGATTAATACCAACCGGCTTCTCTTACAAGAGTTGTTTTTGTTTCATAATGTCCTTTTTCGGGAACAGTTTCGGTTTCATAACCAACGATATTTGATACAGTTTCGACACGATAACTACCATTTTCGCCTTTATCCATATGAGCCTCCATATGTTCACTTGTATGTCCGGTAATTTCAGCACCACAAGTATTGCAAATCGCAGCTGTATGCTCTTCATAAATTGGGCATTGCCAAGTGTAACCCTCTTCATCAACTACCCACACTTTTTCGGTCTTATACTCTGCATCGTACCAAGTTTTGCCCTCATGCTGGTCTTTTGTTGCAGGCTGTGTAGCCGGTGCAGGCTTACTTGAAGATGATGAGCCGGAGCCGCTTGACGGCTTGCTCTGACTTGAGTTACTTGAACTCGAACCGCCTGACGGTTTACTCTGACTTGATGAACCGCTTGAGCCTGAATTGCTTGCAGGCTTGTTTGTGCTGCCTGATGGACTGTTGTTCTTGCTTGTCTGACCTAAGTTTGAAGAATTGTTAGTTTTGCTCGACTGAGCATTGCCGGAGTTGTTATTGAGGTTTGTCTGATTGTTGTTATTCCCTGAGCTGTTACTGTTATTGCTCTGGTTACTGTTTGACTTGTCATTGTTGTTTTTGTCAGCACTTGTTTCATTCTCTGACTTCTCAGCAGGCTGCGTCTGCTTAACTTCAACAACTTTTGTTTCCTCTTCAATGTGTGTGTTACCCTGTGCGTCCGTAACCACCTGAGTAACTGTCTGAATAGATGTGCCAATAACCTCATCTGCTGTTGCAACAGGCTGTTTATTTCCGCAAGCGGTCAGCATAGCAATAATGACCGCCGCCACCGTTACTGCCGCAACCGCAACAATACCAATAGCCTTTTTCTTATTCGTTTTCTTCTCTGCTGGTTCATTCGTGCTTGTAATGTTTGTGTTCATTTCCTGTGTAGTCATACTTCTGACCCCTTTCGTATTAGTGTTATATATTATAATAATTTAATCTTCGGATATATTATATTACCGTCAATATCATCAAGATTGTATATAATAGTATTTTTATTAAAAACAATTATAATAGATTTTGGTTTGTCTTTAATACTAAATACTAATGTAAAGCTATTATTATCTTCAAGGACAAATTCTCTTTCAGATTTAAAAGGTATTTCACCATATCTTTCGTAAATAAGGTATCTGATTTGAGCAACTGTAGAACTTTTACTTTTGAATGTAACAAAATATTTTGAAGATAAATCTTGAATGGAATCAATTTCTTTAAGGAGTAAGTTTGCACTTTCCTTCATTTCTTCATCATATTTTACTTCTAATTTTACTTCGTATAACATCTCATTGTTTTTATATTTGTATTTTTGAAACATATATAGTTGCGGAATTTGACTTTTAAGTTGTCTTTTATATTTAGCTTTTGAGAAAAATGGTACTCTATCAGATAAAGTCATTGTTAACAATCCAAATATAAATGAAATAAAACCACTTATTAATGGTATCAATAAATTGCTGCTAAACATAGCTGTTTTTCCTCGAATGATTCAACTTTATTTTTTTTTGTTCATGATATTCGTTTTTATCTAAAATTTGAAATAGATAGGATTTTATCCTGGATTCAGGTCTTTTTAAAAAATCTAAGTCATCAAATAATGGTTTATTTGTGATATAGCAATAGATCATATTTATCACTGTTCTGGCTGCAGCCTTATCTATTAATATATTGATTTGAAATTTTTCACCAATTAAAATCAAATTAACTCCTGTTAGGTGATTTTTTAAGTTATAATCAAGAGTATGTGGGAAATATCCATCGTCTAAGGTGCTGTTATCTCCAATGTAGTATTGAAAATATGTAGGATCTATTTCATCTATAGCGTTATATAGATCTCTTATATATTTATATTGAGGATTTATAAAATAAAGTTTTTTTTCAAGATAATTAAAGTATACTAAATCATTAAGATGTACTTTGCATTTACTTGAATGTTCTCCTTGACTGCTGAAGTAAGCCTCTTTTTTTATATTGTCATTAATAATAATACCTTTTTTGTCGAAAGGTATTTCTAAACCTGGATAATGCATTAAATCATGAGCCATATTTTCTTCCATTCCAAGAAATATTAAAACATCAGCCATTTTATTTGGTCCGGTGCCTCCGTAACCACAATTCAAACCTGTAAGATGAATTTGGTCACCATTCCATCCCTCAGCAACAAAAGTCGTGCCTCTATCAGTTTCGTAGCTTGTAAGTAAAAAATTTTCATAATCAAAAAAGACTGTTATTTTCTTAATTGGTTTAATAAAATTAACATTTTCAAAAAAGAATTTTTTGTCATAAAATGAATTGCCATAGGTTTTAGTGTTCTTTAGGATCTTCATTTGATTTCTCCTTTTTAAACATAGCATATAACATAATTTTTTCTATATTATTGTTTAAGTGTTTACGGTATGCTTTATACAGCAAGTAAGCCATAGTTCCGTTTAATGATACTGAAATTGCTAATAAAATTATAAAAATAATCATTTTGTCTATCTCCATTCTACAATTAACATTTTTGTTTGTCAATAATTTGTTTGTCAATGGTATTTTAATTACCTTTGTTTTCAATCCATAGCGTTCTTATTTGAATGGGGAGAGATACAAGTATTGCAACAAAAAATATTGGAATTGATTCACTTATAGATAAATACATAGCAAATGTCATCAATAACAGTGTTGGAAAAGTGTATGTTCCATCTTGTAATCTTTTAACACTATTATAAACTATTAAATACGCTGATAAAAATAAAATAGATAACCATAAGTATAAGTCTAAGTCCATCAGTATATAATAGAAGAATTGACATACGCAAGAGAAAGCAATAGCTTCCGAACTGATTTTTTTGTTTTTGTTTTTTACTGTAATCCATAAAATTTTGATAATACATACCATTATAATTAAATTTGCTGTAATTAAAAGGTATGGAGCTACAGAACTAAAAAGTATTTTATATATTATTTCTCTTTCTTGCATATAGCTATTCTCCTTATTTCATATAATAAAAAAACAGTCAAGTTTTAATACTTAACTGCTTAAATGTGATATAAAATTATTTTGTTAAACGCAATCCTGAAATTTTAATATATCCAATTTCATCTGTTATATATCTGTCATCGGCAAATACGGTAAAACAAATTTCTTTTATTTCTTTCCATGAATCCCGGGAAGACATTTTTGCTAATGGTATAATGTGATGCTTGTTTTCAAGCGGAAAGTCGATAAATTGACTTTGCTGTACATTCTTTATTTGAAATTGCACTAATTTAATACTTTGAGAAGTATCAAGTGAAAATTCTAAATTATAATTTTCATCGTAGTAATTTTCTAAATTTATAAAAGGGGTAAAAGAAAGTAAAATCATTGCAAATTGGCATCCGGGCAATTGCTTTACTTTTTCGGGCATTGTAATCTTTGCTTTAATAACAGGGCCGTTACTTTCGTTTTCTATATTACAAATATCTCTTGTTACATCATACGATTTTACAATTTGTATTGGACAATATTCATTAAATCTATCGGTAAGATAAAATGTACTGTTATTTGTTTCTTTGGGCTTTTGTGAGTTATTATAATTATTAATAACATCACCTTCAATATTACCGAATACATTACCGTTTACAACACCTATATTTTGAGAAACAGTTGGCTTTATGTATTTAGCAAATTCTAATTCTTTTTGGATTTCTTCGTCAATATTAATATATTCTTTAAGTAATCCTTCGGATTTCAAATATACATCAGGTGTATTATTTATATATTTACATATTTTATCAAGTGATTTATCGTCCAGTATCCAATTTGATAATTTGTTTTTGAGAAAGTCTTTTGTAACAGAAGTTCCCTTCTTTATTAAATCCCAAACTGCACTGCTTACAATTCCGGAAGTTAGTTCATTCATAGTATCCCTCTTTTTATTAATGTGTTGTCATATTGACTTTTAAATTTTTATAATATATAATGTAGTTACAGAGGAAACCGTTTAAAGCGGTTAGCCTTTATCGTTCAACAATTTTATGAAATAATCGTTCAACAATTTTGGTAGGCTGTTGGGCGATTATTTTTTTATGTATTTAATGATCTCAAGAAGTTCTACTAATAAAATAATCAGTAAGACTAATTCAGTCATACATATCACCCCCTCGTTCGGGAGTGCTAACCGCCTTATATCCTCTGCAACTACTCCATAAAGCCTTTAGGCTGAATGGCAGGTATTACATATGTTGTGTAAAATTATTGTTAAAATGTTGTGCTTGATTTAATTCTGACTGCAATTCAAGTATTTGCTTCTGTTGCTCAACAGAGAGTGTTTGCAATCGTTCAACTTCTTTCATTAAGTTGTTGATAGATTCCACATAATTTTTTATGCTGCGTTGCTCATCAGTTAGATTTTCATATTTATATTTACTCCTTTCAATTTCTTTAATAAGCATTTTATCGACATTATTTAATAAACTGTAAATTTGGTTATCATTATTTTCTAATGATTTTTGTGCCTTTTCTATGTTTTGTTGTGTATCTTTATTTTCGCTACGAATTAAGTCCTTAACTTTTTCGTTGTCAGTACTTAAATCTTTTTGGCCTTCTTTTATTGATTTATGTTCATTAGATAACTCCTTGTTGCTTTTTACTGATTTAACTATATCAATGATAACTCCGGTTAAAAGTACAAGGCAACTGCAAAAAACAACCCAATCCATCATATTGCTCCAATTTATCAATTTATTTATATCAAAGTGCATATATTTCACCTCCATTCTACAATTAACATTTTTGTTTGTCAATCACATTATTTCTATTAAACAATGTGATTGACAAAGTTTTCTGACTTTTTTACATTAATAATTTGCATGTGATATAATATGTATATCAAAAAATTAAGGAGATGTTATTTTTGAAAATTAATGAATTAAACGAGTATGCTTATGAACATTTTTTCGAAATTGATGATTTAAAGAAATCTTATTATAAGTACACTCAGTTACACCAAGTAGTCGAAAGGTGCCAACATATTGAAAAAATCGACAAAAGGAAAATCAACAGATTAATTAAGGAGTTTAAAGGTTTATGCAAAAAAATAATTAAGCGTGATGAAGATTTTGATATTGAGAAGTACATATTTTATATGCAATCATTAGTTGTAATCAATAGCAAAATTCAAAAAATATTAACTGCTCGAAAATATCGAAAATACAAAGAAATATCCAATTTAGAAATTGAATATAATAAAGTTAATAATTACTTATCATATGCAATTTCGTCTTTTGAAGTTATTATTAATAATCATTATACATTTGTTGGTATAATATTAATTTTTGCAATGTTGATTGGTGAATTTATTTTCTTTATTGCAACTGAAAATATTGTAGGAACATTATTAGATATTTTATTTTCAGTTATATTGTTTATACTTTATTTTTTGTTTGGTAAAAAAATAATGCATAGTTTTTACATTGATCGTATAAATCGAACAATAAGTAAAAATACATATATAAAATCATTAAAAATGAAAAAAGCTAATAAATATTTAAAATATATTTTAAAATCGAATAAATAAAAATATTACACCTATGATTTCAACAGCAAACCAAGTAGCTGCTATTAATATTCCGTATTTGTCTATATATTTTATTTTCCTGTAAATTTTAACAGTGTTGTAAAGTGAAATAGCTATAAAAATCGGTGAAATAATTATCATAATAAGAAATAGTATAAACATAAATTTCCTTCCATTTATATAGTAATAAGTTATGTTTAGTACAAACACTGCAGTTCCGCACTAACTGCAGTGTTTCTTCATTTTAATAAAAGGAGAAGGGGTATGTAAGGTGCGGTTTATTCTTTAATTTCACTTAAACTGAATAGATTTAAATTTTGGACAATTATAAAATGAATTGCTCCACTTGAGGTTTTTATTGTAAGCATAAACAGTTGTAAGTTTGCTGCAATTATTGAAAGCCTTATCGTTAAGCTTTCCGATATTTTGAGGCAAAGTTACTGTTGCGATTTTTGAATTGTTTGAAAATGTATTAGAACCGATTTCGGTAACTACATAGTTGTAGCCGGGGAGAAATCCCGGTACTGTTACATTTGTATCATTGCCAAAATATGATTGAGAAATCAACTTTGAATTACTGCTCATTTGAAATATAAAATCACCATATACAATGATTGATTTTGATAGATATTGTTGTAGCAAAGATATGTCGTTAATATCCAATATTCCGCTACGGTAAAAGTCAGCGTAAGCAGGATAGAATTTTATTTTTTTATCTCCTGCAAGATATTGTTGTATTAATGATACATCTACAATATTAATTATGCCGTCAAGGTTTACATCACCCATTTTCGGTGCTGCGTTTACCGGTGATGATAATAATGCTGTTGATAAGCTAAGTACTGCTAATGAAGCACAAATTATTCTTTTGATTTTCATATTTACCTCCTTGTGGGGTGTTGGGCTGTTCCAAATGTTTTGAAACAGCCCTGTATTTCTATCATCGGGGAACGATGAGAAGAAAGCTGTTTAAGTGTTTGATATAACTTCAACGAGTTTTTCTTTTGGAAAGAATTTTCTTAAATATCTGCGTATAAACTCATCAAGTTCATTGTAAGCAACTGTATATTTATTATTGTTAAGATAAAATTCAAGCTGCTTTTTAAGAAACTTTAATTTGTATTCGCAATTTTGATATTCCTGATATGGAACATAATTTTGTGTATTACCGCTTGCAGAAAAATTCTTAAATCGTTGACTAAACATATTAACAGATTCGGCAGTGGTAGGAAATGCAGTTGCATAATATTTTAACACCGAACTTGTACAGTTTAAAACTGTAGCTGATAAGGTCATAATCAGTTCGTTCGGAAACTGCTCTTTTTCCTTTAAGTGTCCCACGGTGGGACACTTGCGGTTGTTTGGTTCAGAATTAATTACCTTTTCAGATGAATTATTAACTTTTTCTTTCTCTGCTTTAAGAGGTTCAATTTCAATATTTTCTTCTTCAATATCAGCTTCTTCAAATAATACCGGCACATCAACTTTTTTATAAAAGATTTCTTGCAGATTGTCAGGTTCAAGTCTTATTCTTCTTGCAATGTCTTTATCAATCTTTTGGCAAACCGAGGCATTATTAAGAATAAAATTAAGCAATGAGATTTGCTGTTCCTCTGAAAGGAAAGAAAGTTCATATCCTGCACCGACTGTAATTGCTCCGCTGTCAACTTTGTTAAGCAAAGGTTTAATGAGATATGTAAGCCTGATGTGTCTATGAACAGCTTTTCTGTTTGTGTTGTTTTGCTCTGCTATAGCTGATACGGTTGATTTACTGCCAAGTTTTTTTAATAGTTCGGATTGTTCCGCATAACTGAAAGCAAGTTCAGAAGGGAGATAGTCGGTGTTACGGTCATTATTAGTGGCCAATAAGATTAGCCTTTGCTTGTCCGGGTCGGTTTCGTTTTTTATTATTGCTTTAACAGATTTTTGCCCATTCAGTAGGCATGCTCTTTTTCTGTGTCTGCCTGCAAGTAAAACATATCTGCCTTCTTTTTTTGACTTCACAACAGTAACAGGGTCAATCTGTCCTATGTGTTTCATACTTTCTGCTATGTTTTCAATTTTGTCTTGATGTATGCTTTGTGGCTGATCGTCTATTTCATCAATCAGAGATATGTCAATTTCTACAACTTGATTTTCGGTACTTCCGCCGAGCAATTCAGAGTATGCCTGCTCCGGGGTTTTTAATATTTGCTTTTTGGGTTTAAAAAAATCAGGCATTTTCACATTCCTCCATAATTCTATGTGCAGCCTCTATGTATTGAGCACCTACAACTGACTTGCAGTCTGAAACGCTGCTGCGGTGAAAACCGACTGAGTTTTTTGTTTCTGTTCTGTACGATATATATGTGTTAAAAACGAGATCGTTATAACTCTCTTTAAGTGCATTATAAATTGTAGCGGAATGTCTTGTATTAGTCTGATACATAGTAACAAGCATTCCAAGTAGGTATTTACGAATTTCTGTGTCTTTTTTTATTCTCATAAAGCTGTCAAGCATTTGTTCTACGCCCTCATAACTGAGTAAATCTGCCTGAACAGGAATAAGCAGCTTATCACAAGCGTTAAGAACATTTGTAACAAGCAAATCAAGAGCAGTTTGACAATCAAATATAATGTAATCGTAATTTTCGTTAAAATAGTCATTTTCAAAAATTCTTGAAATTACAGTTGAACTGTTATCATCTGCAGCAATAATTCCAAGCATACCGGCAAGCAGGTTAATTGATGGTATAAAGTCAAAATTTTCTTTTTCACAATAACGAATACAGTTTTTGAAATCTACATTCTGCTTTGTTACGGTGCTAAAAATAATGTCTGATGTTGTAGGTTTGCCGTCAGCTTCCCAATCGAGCCAGTTCGATAAGTGGTGCTGTGGGTCGCAATCAACAAGCAATACTCTGCGATTGTTGACAGCAAGAGCTGCTCCGAGATTTAAAACAGTTGTAGTCTTACCTACGCCGCCTTTTTGATTTGATACTGCAATTTTAATTGCCTTATTATTAACTTTCATTTTTCGTTCCCCCGATTAAATGATATAAATTTATTACTAAGTGTCCCACCGTGGGACACTTGTTAGTTTGAATAATAAAAACAGACTGCTCGAAAAAGCAGTCATAATTACATCATCATAGCCATTCCCATATCGGGCATTGCTATTTGATTTGGTAAAATGGGTTGTGTCACCTGTGCAGCCTGAATATTTTTAATTGATGGTGTAAGTTCAGATTTTAGACTATTGTTGATATTATCCGCAACTGATTTATATGCTCTGTGAGAGTGATCAAGTGATTTTGTAATGTCAGCCGAAGAGATACTTTTGTCTGCACACATTGTTTTGTATTGATCGGCAAGATGTCTTTGCCTGCTCTCAGGTATTTGCAAGCCAAAGTATGACTGCAACATTACCGATGTTGCGTCAGCTTCAAATTCCATTTGAGCTTCACTTTTAATTTGAGTTTTATCAAGCTCTTTATGTAAAATAGCGTGTGCGGTTTCGTGTGTAAGTACTGATAATTTTGTTGAATCGTCAAACATACCGCTAAGCGAAATTGAATTGCTTGCAGGATCAAAGAAGCCTCGCAGTGATACTGAATTAAATTGATTTTCGTGTACTTTACAATTCAACTCTCTTTCGCAATATGTTTTCATAAGTTCGTATAGCTGTTTATGCTGTTCTGATGTGTAACCAAGATCGAAATATTTAGGATAATCTTCTTTAGGACAATTTGTTTGTGCTATGTCAAAAACAGTACCGACTTTAAAATGTATTCGTTGCTCTGCCTCAATTCTATGTTGCTTGTAAGCCTCTTTCTGTTCTTTTGTAGCTTTACTGAGAGGAACAGGGCTGCCGTCAATATTAAGGTATGTCTTTATAGTTGGCACAAGTATTTTCATTCCGTGTTCGCCACGCTTAACCGAATAACCCATATCCTGATATGCTTTATAGCTGTTACAAAACATTGCACCTGGATTTTGCTGATAAATAAGCATTGTGTTTCTTGAACTGTAGTTATAAAAACGAGTTGAAAATTGCAAGTATTCAATCATATTCTGCGGATTATCTTTAAAGTTCTTAGCAAGTTCAATGACCTTTTGCTTCATTTCTTCTTTTGTCTGTTCTGATTTTGCCGGATCGTAAGCCAAATTCAACACCTCTCAATCTGCATATTGATTTATAATCTTTTTTTGTACATCATACGGCAATTCTGCAATACTTGTTAAATCTTTAGGAGAAATAGTTTCTCCTATTTCAATAAGATTTTCGGGTATTTCACAGAAAAATAATTCGCCGTCCTCACGCTTGACAATAAGTTTATCTTCATAATATCCGACAACCTCGTTGTCTGTGTACGGTTCTTTAAAACTTAATATACTCATAGCTGCCTCCTGTTTTTTATATAAAAAAGACCTCATAAACAAAGTTGTTGAATATTGACCATATTATTACAATATGTTACAATATCGTTACCTGATTGCTTACGAGGTGTATTTTATGACTTTATGTGCTGCTTATCAGCAGTTCTTGAAAGAAAAAATTTCTGAAGGTGTAACTGAACAAACTTTAAAATATTATAAATATAATTTACCGAAGTTCATTGAATGGTGTGTAGATAACAAAATAGAAAATGTCGAAGATGTTTATACTCATTTATTTGAAGATTACAAACTCTATTTAATTGAAAATAAAAACGGTACTAAAAAAATATCACTGCAAACTTATACAAGAGCAGTGAAAACATTTTTGCTGTGGCTGAATGAAAACGAGTTGCTTCAAAATGTGGGTAAATTGAAACTTATTAAAGCTGAAATAGCCAATATTGTTCCGCTGTCAGATGTCGAAGTAAAAATACTTCTTAATGATTTTGATAACTCATACTTTGGTATTCGCAATAAATTAATGGTAATGTTTATGCTTGATTCAGGTCTGAGAAGAGGAGAAGTAGTAAGTCTTGAATCAAAAAACATATTTATGCATAACAACACTATGTTAGTGCAAGGTAAAGGAGAAAAAGAGAGATTAGTACCTTTTGGTGAAGAAACTAAGCGATATATTAATCGTTATTCACACATGAGAAACGAATATGAAAAACGCTTTTTCCAAAAAGAAGATGGTACACCGATTACCGATAATACAATCAAGATGTATTTTCAAGAATTAAAAGAAAGTACAGGAATTATCAGATTGCACCCTCACTTACTTCGCCACACTTTTGCGACTAACTATATCCTTTATGGCGGTGATGTTGAAGAACTGCGAATATTGCTCGGACACACAAGTTTACAAATGACAATGAAATATGTGCATTTAGCTACACAACAAAGAATACTAAATCAGCGTTATCATAGTCATATTGATAAATTATTTTGTCAGTATGATAATAAATTGGCTCAGTAGAAGGGATAGCTTTTAATCAAGGTGTCCGGAGTTCGAATCTCCGATGGGTCACCATAAAGCCGCAAGGTACAATGCCTTTGCGGCTTTACTTATATAAATGTAAAAGACACTGTCGGTAATTTGCACAAACAACTTTTTAAGATGCGCTAATCAGAATAAGCGTTTTGCACAAAAATTATATATTGGGCTGTCGCCAAGCGGTAAGGCAACGGACTTTGACTCCGTCATGCGTGGGTCCGAATCCCGCCAGCCCAGCCAAAAGCACTGATTTTTATAGTCAGTGCTTTTTCTGTTTGCATTGCTAAAAATCAAAGTGCCTTATTTGCAATCCGAAAATCGCAGTTTTTGTTCCTTGTTAAAATGGTTAATTATATTGATTTTTGTAGCTATTGTGTTATAATTATGTTTAAATAATATTTTTTATTGGAGAAAATTATGTACAGTATTGTTAGAATGATTTTAGTAATTGTGTTAGTTTTTATTTTATTCAAAGTAATACATATTAAAACAAAGAAAAAAGTATTGATAATTTCTCTTTTTGGATTGGTATTTTATATTGCAATAATGTGTACTCCAATAGAAAATCTTTTTATTTCTTTTGATACACCGACTGAAGCTCTTTCGTATTATGATCCTTTTGTAGGTAAGGTAATTGATACTGTTGAAGGTAATGAAACTTGTATGATAATTACCCAAAAAGATGTGAATGAATCAGGTGTTTCGTATGTAAAAAAATCTGTTGATGGCTATAAAGTATTATCGCCAATACATTTTCCCTATTCTGTAAAAAGTAAATTAGACGGTCACGGTTCGATTAAAATTTTTCGGGTTTTTGGCACATCTGATTATTATCTTGAAGGTAATTGTATTTCGGATTCCGGAACTATTAACAAAGTAAGTGATTCTTTAAATTCGGATATTAAGGTTATTCTTGTGTACGATTTTAATAAAAATAATGTTAATTTAAAAGACTATTTGATTTTCGGATACTTAAATAATTATGAAAACAGCTATTCATTAATGATTGATAATACTGTTATAGAACTTGAATAAAGCACTTATCGGCAGTTAAAATTTATTTTTATCTTATCGCTTCACACTTTTTCGGTAACCATAAATTATAAGTAAGTTGTACTGCAAAGACTGAATTATTTTAAGGAGATTATTGAATGAGTAAAAAAATATTGATAGGAGATATGGGACTTCTTTTGTATAATGCTGTTTTGCTCTTTATTTCAAGGATTTTATACGATAATAAAATTTTATATCCGTATAATTATCCGTTACATATACTCTTTGCCGTACTTTTGATTTGCGGTGCGGTAGGATTCTGGATTTTTTCTTATAATGCAGAATGTAAAAATGTTTCCGGTACAAATATTGCAATTTCTTTCGTAATGTGTTGTTTGATATTTCTTGCTGTTATAAATACAAATATCAGTTATATCGGAAATAATGCTGTAAATACTATGACAGCTTTTGGAATGTTCGGATTCCAAGTTGCCCGATATTTAAAATCTATAGTCTGTTATTACGATGTTTATGGTGAATTTCCGCCATTGCTCGACAAAATAAAATATATTCGTAATATAGAACTGAGCTTTGCTCCTGCATTAGCAACAATTTTCTCTGTTTTAAGTATTGTTTTTTTGATATTTACTGCTTAGGAGTATTTTTTTGTGTTTGCTTATATATTTTTTTGCTTCTTGTAAAAGTAGCTAATTTGCTGCCTGATTCTATTGAAATATATGTCTATTTATGGTATAATAATACAAAATTATAATTTAATTTTTGATTATTTTAATTAAGGGGAGAATAAAAATGAATATAAATATTTCTGACGCTATTAAATATATCGGCGTTGATGATAAAGATATTGACCTTTTTGAAAGCCAGTACATTGTGCCAAACGGCATTTCTTATAATTCATATGTTATTCTTGATGAAAAAATTTGTGTGCTTGATACCGTAGATAAGAGAAAAACAGATGAATGGTTTGCTAATCTTGAGAATGTTCTTGACGGCAAAGCTCCCGATTATCTTGTAATCAATCACCTTGAGCCTGACCATGCGTCAAATATCAAGGCGCTTGCCGATAAATATCCCGATATGAAACTTGTCGGCAATGCCAAGACATTCAATATGTTGCCGCAGTTTTTTGATATTGACCTTACAGACAGAACTGTTACGGTAAAAGAGGGCGACACACTCAGCCTTGGCGAGCATACACTTTCTTTCTATATGGCGCCTATGGTACATTGGCCCGAAGTTATGGTTACATATGAGAGCAAAGAAAAGGTGCTTTTCTCTGCTGACGGATTCGGTAAATTCGGCGCTCTTGATACTGACGAGGACTGGGCTTGTGAGGCAAGAAGATATTACTTTAATATCTGCGGAAAATACGGCGTGCAGGTACAGGCATTACTTAAAAAGGCAGCAAAGCTCGATATAGAGAAAATCTGTCCTTTGCATGGCCCTATTCTTACCGAGAACCTTGGCTATTATATTAACCTTTACGATATTTGGAGCAAGTATGAGCCGGAGGTTGACGGTATATTTATCGCTTATTGTTCAATTCATGGCAATACAGAAAAAGCCGCTTTAAAGCTCTATGATATTTTAAAGGAGAAAACCAACAAGAAAATTGCGATTTCTGACCTTTCAAGAAGTGATATGGCAGAAAATGTTGAGGACGCATTTAAGTATTCTACCCTTGTTGTGGCCGCTCCGTCATATGACGGCGGAGTTTTTCCGATTATGAATGACTTTTTGCATCATTTGAAAATTAAGGGATACAAAAACCGTAAAGTCGCTATGATTGAAAACGGTTCATGGGCACCTTGTGCAATCAAGGCAATGCAGCCTTATTTTGAAGAAATGAAGGGCATAGAGGTATCGGATGCCAAAGTTACAATCCGCTCTACTATGACTGCTGAAAACGAGGCTCAGCTTGCAGCTTTGGCAGAGTCTGTTATTTAATTTTATAATTTCTGTATAAAGTACGAAAACTATCGGTTAATCTTTTTGCAGATTAAATATCCGTATCGTATTTGGTGCGGATATTTTGATTTTCGTGTTTAATTTATCGGAGGATATATGGAACAGCATTTTGAATTTCTCAGAAAACACCCTGTTTTTGAGGGATTTACAGATGAAGAAATAGAACAGGCGCTTGTGGAATTTGATTATAAAATTCAGAGCTATAAAAATGATGAAATTATAGTCAGCTCGGGCAAGATTCATAAATATTCCGCCTTCGTGCTTGAGGGTGCGGCTCAAATTCAAAAATACAACTTTGACGGTGTGCGTGAAATTCTCGGACGAGTTTACAGCGACAGCATAGGCTGGCTTATTACCGCCGCTCCTCGTACAACTCACTGCGATATTGAAATTGTTTCGCACGGCAAATCAACAATTTTATTTCTCGACTTTGCCAAAATCAAAGATGAAGATTATAAATTGATTGTTATTAAGCAAAAGCTGCTCAAAAATCTTTTTGTGTTATTTGAAGAAATGGATCTTCGCTCACTTGAATATCAAATTGTGCTCTCTGAGCGAACCATACGCAAAAAAATTATGAGGTATCTTGAGTTTAGAGAAAAGCGTGACGGCAGCTCAAGTTTTTACATTGAAGGTTCAAGGCAGGACTTTGCTGATTATTTGAGTGTAGACAAGTCTGCGCTTTCTCGTGAATTAATTAAAATGAAAAAAGATGGCTTAATAGATTATGACGGCGAATATTTCACTGTTTTGCAAAAATTATGAGTTATTAAGTTGTCATAATTTTTAGATCAGCTTTGTTATATTTATATTATTATTATGTTGGCTGATATTTTGGTGAATAGTGAGAATTGAATAAAAAAATTGAGTAATTTTTTACACCCTGATTGCCAAATCGTTGCAAATGCAATTTTCAAATTGGTTTTGTTTTGATATAATATTAGCGTAAACAGTAATTGAACTGTTTTGATTATGCTATCAACAACATAACATAAATTTCTTCTATAACCCTATTACCCCTAAAAAAGCAGCAGACGAGTTTTTCTCCCCTGTTGCTTTTTCTTATATAAAAATGTAATAAAATTGTAAATAAATATTTATTGTCTTGATTTTTTTAGTGTGTTATAATTATTTTAGAAAATTTTGAGATTTAGGGGAGTTTTTTATGAAATGCCCATATTGTTCATTTGAAGAGAGCAAGGTTGTGGATTCTCGCTCTGCCGATGACGGCGAGAGAATACGCAGACGAAGAGAGTGCCTAAAGTGCGGAAAACGCTTTACAACCTATGAAATTATTGAGAATATTCCGCTCTATGTAGTAAAAAGAGATAAGTCCAGAGAGGTTTTTGACAGAAATAAACTTACAGCAGGTATTTTGCGTGCGTGCGAAAAGCGCCCTGTTTCTGTTGAGCAGGTTGAAGAGATGGTTTCCGACATTGAGCTTACAGCTCAAAACGGCTTTGAAAGGGAGATTACCACCGAGCAGATCGGCGAGCTTGTTATGGAACGCCTCAAAAAGGTTGACGAGGTTTCCTATGTTCGCTTTGCGTCTGTATATCGTCAGTTTAAAGATATAAATACTTTTATGGAAGAACTCAACAAACTTCTTACCGAAAAAAAGTAAATACAACTATTTAAGAGTCTGATTGCCCAAAAAAATCAGGCTCTTTTTGTGTATTAGGTAGGATTTTTTAAAATAGTTGTAAAAAATGCTAAAATACTATTTATTTTGCTGGGAAAAAATGTTATAATGATTTTATCCTTGTGGCTTATTTACACAAGGGTCATTGTAAAACGAAAGATGGTGATAATTTGTTTAAAAGAATATTATCAGGATTGCTTGTTTCTGCTATGCTCACAGGTTCTGTCATTTATTTGGCAGGCTGTTCAAATTCAAATTCGCAGAACGGTTCGGATGATAATACTTCAACCAAAACTTCTACCGAGTATGCTCACGCAGACAAGATTGATAACGGTACAATTTTGCAGTGTTTTTCGTGGGATTTCAATACTATAAAGGAATCAATGGCTGACATTGCGGCATCGGGATATACAGCGTTGCAGACTTCTCCTATCAATGCTTGCCTTGAGGGCGAAGACGGCGGAATGCAGCTTTACGGTGACGGCAAATGGTATTATCATTATCAGCCTACCGATTTCAAGATAGGCAACTATCAGCTCGGTACTCGTGATGAGTTTAAGGCTATGTGTGACGAGGCGGAAAAGTATGGTATAAAGGTTATAGTCGATGTAATTGCTAACCACACCACACCTACCACAAGCGCCATAAGTCAAGACCTTATAGATGCGGGCGGAGGAAGTCTTGAAACCCTTTATCATAAGAACAACGCTTACGATTTAACCGATTATTCGAGCAGACTTGCCTGCACAACCTACAAGATGGGCGGCTTGCCTGACATTAACACAGAGCGTACTTCTTTTCAGGATTACTTTATTGCGTATCTCAATGATTGCATAGCCTGCGGTGCAGACGGTTTCCGTTACGATACCGCAAAGCATATCGGCTTGCCCGATGACCCTAAGGAAGATGACGGCTTTACCAATAATTTTTGGCAGAGAGTGACTACCGAGGTCAACAACGCCGATAATCTTTTTATATACGGTGAGGTACTTCAGGGCAATAATGAAAGGCTTGCCGATTATATGGAGGCTATCGGTCACACCACAGCAAGTACATATGGCGGCAAAATCAGAAGTTCTATTATAAACAATACTTTGTCAAAGGGCACAATAAGTGATTTTTGGGTAGGCAGTGCGCCGCTTAATATGGTTACATGGGTAGAATCTCACGATAACTACATTAATGACGGCAACTGGTACAGTATGACAAAGGAGCAGGTTCTCCTCGGTTGGGCAATTATAACCGCAAGAAAAGACGGTACACCGCTGTTCTTTGACCGTCCTTATAACTCAAGCGTTGATAACGAATGGGGAATGAACCGTATCGGCACAGAGGGTGACGATATGTATAAGGATAAGAGCGTAAAAGCTGTTAATTTCTTCCGCACAGCTATGATAGGCGAGGAGGAAAGCATCGTAAATCCTAACTCCGATTCAACAGCTGTTATGATTGAAAGAGGCACAAAGGGCGCTGTAATTGTAAACACAGAGGGAGAACTTGAAACAGGCTTTGAAACTAACCTTGCAGACGGTACATATGTAAACAGGGCAGACGGAAAGACCAAGTACACCGTTAAAAACGGCAAGATGACTTCGAATGCCAATATTCCTGAAAACAGCGTGGTAGTTCTCTACAACGAGGGATATAAGGAGTATGCAGACACTGCCGAGGTAGGCGTGGCTGACGATACCGTATTTAATATTGAAAAGGGCAAAACAGCAACCGTAACGCTTACTTGCGCAAATACAGACAATGCCGAGTATGCGCTCAATGGCGGAAAGTCTGTTGCGTACAAGAACGGCGACAAAATTACCGTATCAGTGCCTGAGTCAAGCGATATTGCCACTTTGGTGCTTACCGCTAAAAACTCGAACGGCGTAAAAACATACGAAAGAGTTGTGTTTGCGGTAGAAGAAAAGTATTCGGTAGCAAAGGGCACAAAGGTGTATTTTGAAAAGCCTGCCGATTGGGGCGATGACTTGTATGCCTATGTGTATAACGATGATTCATACGAAAACGACAGCTGGCCGGGACTTGAAATGACAAAGGAAAGCGACGGAAAATACAGCTATACTTTTGAAGACGATTGGGAAACACCGTATATTATTTTTAATGACGGTGACGAAGACGATTCTCAGCAATATCCGGCAGATAAGGGACTTATTGTTGAGGACGGAAAAACTTATACTATAAACTGATTATTGGAGGACAAATATTATGAGCGAAATGAAAATGGAAAACAGCAGAGTACCTGCTGAAAAGATTTTTAACCCTGATTTAAAAGAAGCAATTGTAAATATGCAGGAAGACAACTCAAAAGAGAACGTCGATAAGATGATTACAGAAGTTGTAAAGGCTAAGTTTATTTTACCTGCAAAGGTTGTTCCTACAACTCAGGCTGTTACAGAAAACGGTCAGACTGTTATGAAACAGGCAACACAGGTTCAGTTCAGACTTCTTGAAAATCAGAAAAAAGAAAAATTCTTTGGACTTTTTACAGATACAGAAGAATTATTTAAGTGGCAGGATACCCAGAATGCTCAAAAAGTAGTTACTGATTTTGACAGCATTTCTCAAATGGTTATGGATCCACATTCTGGCGTAGTAGGCTTTGTAATCAACCCATTTGGCAAGAGCGTTACTTTCCCTAAGCCAATGATTATTTCAATCAAGCAGCAGAAAGACTTTAACGCACTCAACAAAAACTTGTTTAAGCCCGGCGAGCAGATTAAAATCGGCGAACCAAAGGATTATCCTATTGACCTTATGGCTACACTTATCAATCATTTCAGCACAGAGCCAAATGTAAACGTTGCTTTCTTAAGAATGATGGAGCACAGCGACAAAAAGAGCTTCCTTGTTGTAGTTGACTTTATCGGCGATATGAAAAAGATTTTTGACGCTGTAAAAGAAACTGCACAGCCATACCTTACTGAAGATGTAGACCTTGTTGTAATGCCTGTTACTATGGACCTTGCAAGAAATGCAATAAACGGTGTAGAACCATTCTACAGAAAAGAACAATAATAATTTTTATTTTAAATAAAGCTTCCGATAAACTCGGGAGCTTTATCCTTTTAAAAACAGAAATAATCAGCATTTTTTACAACATATTTTATAACATTGTTAGCTATATTGCCTATGTCATAATTTATCAGAATATGGTATAATGATATATATAAGAAATATAATGAGCAAAAACTGTTTTCCACTTTGTCAGACATTGTTTTAAATAATTACTAACGAATGAGAATTAAGAATAGGAGAGAGAAGTATGATTAGTCGAATTAATGCTAACAAATCTGCATACGGGGGTGCAGAAAATGTTTGAGGTATCTGATGTTGTGGCTTATGGCACAAACGGTGTGTGCACTATTACTGAAATTACAACCAAAAGAATTGATAAAACAAATATTGAATATTATGTTTTAAGTCCAAAGGCGGCTACTACGGCAAAGGTTTTTGTACCTACACACAACGAAAATCTTGTCGGCAAAATGAGGGCAATCCTTACTAAGGAGCAAGCAAACGAGCTTTTGAATAATATTCCAAAAGACAAGCCCGAATGGATTTCAAATAAAAATCAGAGATTTGAAACTTTTAAAAATATTATTGCCGAGGGCGATTGCGCAGAGTTGCTTAAACTTATAAGAACTCTGAGATTACACGAAAGATATCAGTTTAAGAGGGGCAAAAGATTACATATGTCGGATGAACGCTTTTTGAAAGAGGCTGAGAAAATGGTGCTCGGCGAATTTGCATATGTTCTCGATGTAACAACTGATGATGTTTTGAATAGTATTTTAAATTAAAAGTGGGTTAATGTTTTTGTGAAATTGTGGTGCAGCTTATTTTCAGTCGGTTAGTATAGAACGAAAATAACGGACTATCCGCCTAAAAGGCAAAAAAGTTTGGTCAACCTTTTCAAAGGTTGTAGGTGTGGCAACGCCCACAAAAACTTTAAGTTATCACAAATTTTTGATAACCAAACGGCTTGCCGTTTGGTGGCTCGAACACAATGGCGCAAGCCTTTTAATAGCGAAAGCAAATAAAAAAGATATTCTTATTATTTACTCCGTCAAAGCTTAGCGATGACGGAGTTTTTTTATTATTCCTTTTTAAGGCTGTCGCCTGTTTTTCAAACTTAGTTTTAGCACGCAACAGCTTTGCTGTTTGCGCCCGAAAGTCTGTTATAATGAAAGCTTTTTATTGGCTCTGCCCAAACCCGCAACCCTTTAAAAAGGGTTGACCTGAATTTTAAATTTACAAAACTAAAATTTGCGTTAAACACAAAACAAAAATTCCCTGCCGAAAAGACAGGGAATTTTTAAATTCGATTTATTAATCATCAAGACAGTTGTCAAGTCTTTCAATAATGTTTGGCTTGTCCATATGCTGACCGATAAATACAAGTTTAATCTCTCGGTCGCCGTACTTTTCGTCCCAATGCTCTTCAATGTCGGGATATTCTTTAAAGTACTTTTTCTGCTCGCTCTTCGGAAAAGCCGCAAGCCATTTGCCGTTTTCTGTTGCAGTAATCTGTACGCCTGCCTGCTCAAATACATAGAGGTAATCTCTCTTGTCTTTATCAGAGAACCAAAGAATACCCTTTGCACGAACAACGCCCTTTGGCCAGTTGTTTACAAATTCCTGTAATTTCTCCTGATTGAACGGACGGCGGCTGTGATATACAAATGTACCAATGCCGTATTCCTCATCATCGTCACCGTGGTGGTGATGGTGGCAGCAGTGACCATGCTCGTGATCGCAATTTGAATGGTCTTCGTCATCGTGATGGTGGTGATGGTGATGCTCGTGCTCATCTTCATCGTGGTGATGGTGATGCTCGTGCTCATCTTCGTCATGGTGATGATGGTGCTCGTGCTCATCTTCATCGTGGTCATGATGCTCGTTTCTCTCGTCCTCGTCTTTATCATATGCCTGAGCCCAGCCTGCTGAACCTGCTGTTTCCTCAAAGTTGTAAAGATTTGTGTTGAGAATATCGCCAACGCTTACCTTGCCGTAGTTTGCCTCAATAATTTTAGCCTTTGGCTGGAGTGTCTTAATCATAGCCTTAACTCTGCCGAGCTGCTCCTCGTTTACCATATCTACTTTATTGAGAATGATAGTTGAGCAGAACTCAATTTGCTGAATAACAAGGCTTTCAATGTCCTCTTCGTCTACATCATCTTTAAGAAGATTGTCGCCGCAGCCAAACTCTGTCGCCATTCTGAGTGCGTCTACAACAGTTACAATGTTGTCAAGACGGCAGATAGCAGGTGTGCCTTCCTCTTCGTCGCCCTCAAGTACAGCTATTGACTGAGCAATAGGGAGCGGCTCGCAAATACCGCTTGCCTCAATGAGAATATAATCAAATTTGCCTGACTTAACAAGCTCGGCAATCTGATTGATAAGGTCAACCTTGAGTGTGCAGCAGATACAGCCGTTTGAAAGAGGAACAAGGTTGTCATCTTTTTGAGTAACAACGCCTGTTTTCTGAATAAGCTCAGCGTCAATGTTTACCTCGCCGATATCATTAACGATAACAGCGCACTTGTAACCTTCCTGATTGCTGAGTACATGATTGATAAGTGTAGTTTTACCTGAACCAAGATAACCTGTAAGAAGTGTTACAGGAATCGGAAGCTTTGGTTTTGCCATATATGTCATTTCCTTTCAAGAATAGTTTTCTACAAGTGGAATAATAGCACAACTGATTTGCATTGTCAAGAGGTTAGGAGTTAGTTTTAACTAATCACAACTGTTATATATGTTTTTACAGCAATTTATGTATAAAAAGGAGAGAGGGAAATCCTCTCTCCAATTAATATACCTTATTTAATTTTCAGGAACATTTGGAAGACCGTCAAAGCCCTTTTGAAGTTCCTCGTCTGTCGGAATATAGTCGCTCATAAGACCATCGTTAAATTTCTCGTAAGCTACCATATCAAAGTAACCTGTACCTGTAAGACCAAAGAGAATAGTTTTTTCTTCGCCTGTTTCTTTGCACTTTAATGCCTCGTCAATAGCAACTCTGATTGCGTGGCTGCTTTCAGGAGCAGGGAGAATACCCTCAACTCTTGCAAACTGTTCTGCGGCAGCAAATACAGATGTCTGCTCAACAGAAGTTGCCTCCATAAGTCCGTCATGGTAAAGCTGAGAAAGTGTGCTGCTCATACCGTGGTAGCGAAGTCCGCCTGCATGGTTAGCTGACGGAATAAATCCGCTGCCGAGAGTATACATCTTAGAAAGCGGGCAAACCTTACCTGTATCGCAGAAGTCATATGCAAACTTGCCTCTTGTAAAGCTTGGACAAGACGCAGGCTCAACAGCGATAATTCTGTAATCAGCCTCGCCTCTGAGCTTTTCGCCTACAAACGGAGAGATAAGACCGCCGAGGTTAGAGCCGCCGCCTGCACAACCGATAATAATGTCAGGCTTTACATTGTATTTATCAAGAGCTTTTTTAGCCTCAAGACCGATAACCGACTGGTGGAGAAGTACCTGATTGAGCACACTGCCGAGTACATAGCGGTAACCCTCGGTAGATGTAGCAACTTCAACAGCCTCAGAAATAGCGCATCCAAGGCTACCTGTTGTGCCGGGGTGCTCCTCAAGAATTTTTCTGCCAACGGCAGTATCCATAGACGGTGAAGGAGTAACGCTTGCACCGTATGTTCTCATAACTTCTCTTCGAAATGGCTTTTGCTCGTAAGATACCTTTACCATATATACCTTACAGTCAAGTCCGAAGTATGAGCAAGCCATTGAAAGCGCTGTACCCCACTGACCTGCACCTGTTTCTGTGGTTACGCCCTTTAGTCCCTGCTTTTTAGCATAGTAAGCCTGAGCAATAGCGGAGTTCAGCTTATGACTGCCGCTTGTATTGTTGCCCTCAAACTTATAGTAAATCTTAGCAGGAGTATCAAGAGCCTTTTCAAGAAAATATGCTCTGATAAGCGGAGATGGACGATACATTTTATAGAAATCCTGAATTTCCTGCGGAATATCTATGTATGCGTCTGTATCGTTAAGCTCCTGAGCTACAAGTTCCTTACAGAAGACAGGATAAAGCTCCTCTGCTGTCATTGGCTTTAATGTAGCAGGGTTAAGAAGAGGAGCAGGCTTGTTTTTCATATCTGCACGAACATTATACCATTGAGTAGGTATTTCGCTTTCGTCAAGGTAAATTTTATATGGAATTTTTGTATTTTCCATTGGTTTCAACCTCCTGAATTTTAACATTTATAACATTATAACATATTATTTTAAAGTTGTCATCACTTTTTATAGGAAATATTATTACATTACATAATAAAAATAATTATTTACGGGCATTTTACAAATGCCGGGTAAATAGCTTTACAAAAATTGACTAAACTAATACCGTACTCAAAAGAAGTACGATAATTATTTGAGGAGATTATATTTATGAAAAAAACAAGCACAAAATTGTTATCAGTATTAGCAGCAGGCGTAATTATGGCAGGTGCATTTGCAGGTTGCGGCGGTAGCTCATCATCAACTGCAAGTGAAGGTGCAAGCAATGCAGATTCATCAAGTGCAGGTGCTTTTGATACAAGCAAAACACTTTCTGTAATTACAAGAGAGCAGGGTTCCGGTACTCGTGATGCTTTCGTAGAGCTTACAGGTGTTCTTGTTAAAGACGGCGACACAAAGAAAGATACGACAAGAACAGATGCAGTTACAGTAAACGGTACTGAGGCTGTTATTACTAATGTAAAGGGCAATGATGCAGCAATCGGTTATATTTCACTCGGTTCACTCAACGACAGCGTTAAGGCTCTTAAGGTTGAAGATGTTGAGGCAACAGCAGAAAATGTAAAATCAGGAGAATACAAAATCAGCCGTCCGTTCAACATTGCTTATAAGGGCGACTTAAGCGGTCTTGCTAAGGATTTTGTAGATTATATCTTAAGCTCAGACGGTCAGTCAGTAATTTCTAAAGAGGGTTATGTTCCGGTATCTGAAAACGCAGCTTATGAGGGAACAAAGCCTGAGGGCAAAATTACAGTAGCAGGTTCATCTTCAGTATCACCTGTAATGGAAAAACTCATCGAGGCTTACAAGCAGGTAAATACAAAGGCTGACATTGAACTTCAGACATCAGACTCATCAGCAGGTATGCAGTCGGCACTCGAGGGTACTTGTGATATCGGTATGGCATCAAGAGAGCTTAAAGATACAGAAACAGCCCTTACATCAACAACAATCGCAAAAGACGGTATTGCAGTAATCGTAAACACAAACAACACAACAGATAATCTCACAATGGATCAGGTAAAAGCTATCTATACAGGCGAAGCTAAGGTTTGGAGCGATATAACTAAATGAGATTAAACAATATTAAAGAAAGGGCTATGCAGGGAGTTTTCTTCCTGACAGCCCTTGCAAGCATAGCGGCAGTTGTGCTTATATGTATTTTCCTTTTCTACAACGGTGTTCCGGCAATGGCAGAAATCGGATTTTTTGATTTTATAGGCGGTTCTGAATGGGCACCTACAAATGTTCCTGCAAGCTACGGCATCTTTACAATGATTATCGGCAGTATATATGTTACAGCCGGTGCGGTAGTAATCGGTGTGCCGATTGGAATTTTAACAGCAGTTTTTCTTGCTCGTTTTTGCCCAAAGCCTTTATACAAGGTGATTAAGCCGGCAACAGAATTGCTTGCAGGTATTCCGTCAATCGTCTACGGCTTTTTCGGACTTATGGTAATTGTACCGTTTATTCGTGAAAATTTCGGCGGCAACGGCTCAAGCCTGCTTGCAGCGTCAATAGTGCTTGGCATTATGATTTTGCCTACAATAATCGGTGTGTCGGAATCGGCTATCAGAGCAGTGCCCGAAAATTACTACGAGGGAGCCCTTGCACTTGGTGCAACAAGAGAGAGAAGTGTATTTAAAACAATGCTGCCGGCAGCTAAGTCGGGTATTCTTGCAGGTGTTGTGCTTGGCATAGGCAGAGCAATCGGCGAAACTATGGCTGTTATTCTGATTGCAGGCAATCAGGTACAGATTCCTACATCGCTTACAGACGGTGTAAGAACACTTACAGCAAACATTGTACTTGAAATGGGTTATTCAACAGGACTTCACAGACAGGCGCTTATAGCAACAGGTGTGGTTTTGTTTGTATTTATCCTTATTATTACACTTTCAATGCAGGCAATTAAGAGCAGGAGTGAAAAGAATGGCTGATAACAATGAAATAAAGGCAATCAATAAATCAGGTTTTGCCCAAAGATTAAGAGAATATAAAAGAAAGCCGCTTTCACTTGTTTTATTCATTCTTGTTCTGCTTGCAGCGGCATTATCGGTACTTGCACTCATATTTTTGATTGTTTATATCCTTGTAATGGGTATTCCGCACATTACTCCGGATTTGTTTGCGTGGGAATACAACAGTGACAATGTATCTTGTATGCCGGCTATTATCAATACTATTATAGTTACTTTGCTTACCTTGGTAATCGCTGTACCTTTTGGTGTTGGCGCAGCAATTTATCTTGCCGAGTATGCAAAAAGAGGCAATAAGTTTGTAAAGCTCATCAGAACAATGGCAGAAACACTTTCGGGTATTCCGTCTATTGTTTACGGCTTGTTTGGTATGCTGTTCTTTGTAACAACACTTCAGTGGCGACTTTCATTGCTTGCAGGTTCTTTTACACTTGCAATTATGGTGCTGCCTACAATTATGAGAACAACAGAAGAGGCTTTGCTTTCTGTACCTGATTCTTACCGAGAGGGCAGCTATGGTCTTGGAGCAGGCAAGCTGAGAACTATTGCAAAAGTAATTCTTCCGAGTGCAATGCCGGGTATTCTTGCCGGCATAATTCTCGCAGTCGGCAGAATAGTCGGTGAAACAGCGGCACTTTTATATACATCGGGTTCGGCATCGGGTCTTGCAAACGGACTTATGTCCTCGGGCAGAACACTTGCTATTCATATGTATGTGCTTGCAAACGAAGGATTGCATACAGATCAGGCTTGGGCAACAGCGGTTGTATTGCTTGTACTTGTACTTTTAATCAATACACTTTCGGCATTTATAGCAAAAAAACTTACAAGTAAAAATAAGTAACGGTGGAAGGAAAACAAATGGATAAGTTTACAATTAAGGATATGAACCTGTATTACGGCAAATTCCATGCATTAAAGTCTGTAAACTTTAATATGGAGGCTAACAAAATTACAGCGTTTATCGGCCCGTCGGGCTGCGGTAAATCAACGCTCTTAAAGTCGCTCAACAGAATGAACGATTTGGTAGAGGGCTGTAAAATTACAGGTGATATTCGTCTTGATGATGAGGATATTTACGGAAAAAATATGGATGTTAATGTCCTCAGAAAAAGAGTGGGTATGGTTTTCCAAAAGGCAAACCCATTTCCTATGAGTGTGTATGACAACATAGCATTCGGCCCGAGAACTCATGGTGTGAGGAGCAGAAGAGAGCTTGACGAAATTGTTGAGCAGTCATTAAGAGATGCCGCAATTTGGGATGAGCTTAAGGACAGACTCAAAAAAAGCGCTCTCGGTCTTTCGGGCGGTCAGCAGCAGCGTCTTTGCATTGCAAGAGCGCTTGCGGTAAAGCCTGAGGTTTTACTTATGGACGAGGCAACTTCGGCGCTCGACCCAATTTCAACAGGTAAAATTGAAGAGCTTTGTATGAAACTCAAAGATAAATATACCATTATTATGGTTACACATAATATGCAGCAGGCAATGAGAATTGCTGACAATACAGCATTTTTCCTGCTTGGCGAAATGATTGAATGCACAGATACAGCTACCTTGTTTTCTACTCCAAAGGATAAGCGTACAGAGGAATACATTACAGGAAGGTTCGGCTAATGAGAGAATATTTTGATTTGGAATTAAAAACACTCAACGACAAGCTCATTGAAATGGGCGCTTTGGTTGAGGGTGCTATTAAAAACACAATAACTATAATTACAAACGGTGAGTACGATAAGCTTGAAACAGCAAGGATTATAGAAGGAAAAATAAATAAGATGGAAAGAGAAATCCAGAGCTTTTGTTTGAACCTTTTACTCTTGCAGTCACCTGTTGCAGGCGATTTAAGAACAGTATCGGCAGCGCTCAAGATGATTACAGACCTTGAGAGAATAGGCGATCAGGCTATTGATATTGCGGAAATGTCTATTTACTTAAAGGACTGCGAAAGCCTTTACTCAATGACACATATTTCAGAAATGGCTGAGCGCTCATCAAATATGGTAACAACTGCGATTGACGCTTTTGTAAAGAAAGATTTAAAACTTGCAAGAACAGTTGCCACTATGGACGATGCGATTGATGACCTTTTCAACAAGGTAAAGGAAGAGGTTATTGATATTATCAATACAAATAAGGAACTCGACCATCAGGCTATTGATATTATGCTGATTGCAAAGTATTTTGAAAAAATCGGTGACCATGCGGAAAATATCGGCGAATGGGTAGTTTTTTCAATTACAGGCAGTAAAGAATAAATAAGTGCGTGTTTGTTTTTTGTTGCAAAAAAAGACTATTGTGATATAATTAGTTTTAAGGTAGATGTGCTCTGCCTTAATACTATTTCGGGGAGTTAGAGAATTTATGTTAATTTATATTGTAGAAGACGATACAGACATCAGAGAGCTTGAAACATATGCGCTCAAAAACAGCGGTTATGATGTGCAGAGCTTTGGCGAGAGCAAAAGCTTTTTTAAGGCTTGCGCCGATGTAAAGCCGCAGCTTGTTATTCTTGATGTAATGCTCCCCGATTTTGACGGACTTTCTGTACTTGAAAAGCTCAGAAAGGACAAGTCAACAAAAAATATTCCTGTTATTTTGGTCACCGCCAAGTCAAGCGAAATGGACAAGGTAAAAGGTCTTGATATGGGCGCTGATGATTACCTTACAAAGCCGTTTTCTGTGCTTGAGCTTATCTCAAGAGTGAGAGCTATTCTCAGAAGATGCACCGTTGAAGAAAAGCCCGAAACCGTTGAGCTCGGCGGAATTGTGCTTGATGATTCCAAGCATATTGTCACTTCAAACGGTGAGCCATGCACCCTTACATACAAAGAGTATGAACTGCTCAAGTATTTGCTCAACAACAAGGGTATGGCACTTACAAGAGAAAACATTATTATTAATGTATGGGGCTATGACTTTGAGGGCGAGAGCCGTACGGTTGATATGCACATTACAACACTCCGTCAAAAGCTCGGTGAATGCGGCAATCTCATTAAAACCGTACGCAATGTAGGATATAAGGCAGGAGAATAACAGATGAAATTACGCAAAATTCTTTTAAAAAGATTTTTAATAACTGCGGGTGTTTCTATTCTTTTAACGGCTGTTTTTTCAACAGCCGCTTTCTGGTTTATTTTTTCTTCTTCAGAAAAAGCGACCATTAAGAATTATGCAGCTATGGTAACTTCACTTTATAACAAAGACAGCAGTTATGAGCAGCTGCACGATTTAAGTTCGTCTAAAATACGAATAACCTTGCTCGACAGCAGCGGAAATGTTCTCCTTGAAAGCGAGGACGGTGTAGATGTTACCAAAATGGGCAACCATTCAAACAGACCCGAATTTATAAACGCAATGAAAAACGGCTACGGTGATGACAGCCGAAAGTCTGAAACCATCGGCAGGGTTACATATTATTACGCTGAAAAAACCGCAAACGGAAATGTTTTGCGTGTGTCGGAAACAATGGAAAACGGATATTCTCTGTTTATGCACCTTGTTCCTATTCTTTTGGGCGTTATAATTCTTGTGTTTATTCTTTGCTATATACTTTCAAAAAGGTCAACTAAAAAAATAATCGCACCTATCGAAAACCTTGAGAGCAATGCAGACGGTACACAATATGAGGAATTAAGCTCCATTTCACGCACAATTTCAAGTCAGCAAAAGCAAATCAGCAAGCAGGTAACACGCTTGCAGCTTGAAAAAGACAGAATTGATACACTTATTCAAAATATGTCCGAGGGCTTTATAATGCTTGATATGGATAAAAATATGCTTATGTGCAACCACTCGGCATCTAAATACCTCGGTACGGATTCCGAGGGTACTGTCGGAGAAAGTTTAATTTCTTTTTCACGAAACGAGGTTTTGTGCGAATGTGTTGACAAGGCTTTTGACGGTGAACGCAGCAGCAACGAGGGCAGCATTAACGGCAGAGTGCTGCAGATAATAGCAAGTCCCGTTTATTCAAACAGCGAGCAAAAGGGTGTTATTTGTCTTATTATTGATGTGTCGGCAAAGCGAAAGGCTGAAAAAATGAGGCGAGAGTTTACCGCAAATGTTACACACGAGCTAAAAACTCCTCTCACTTCAATTTCGGGTTATGCCGAGATTATCGAAAGCGGTATTGCCGCTCCCGAAGATATAGAAAGATTTGCAGGAAAAATTCATAAGGAATCGGGCAGACTGCTTTCACTTATAGGCGATATTATCGAGCTTTCGGAGCTTGACGAAAATACAAGACCCGCAAATTACGATAAAGTGGATTTGTCGGGACTTTCAAGAGAGGTTGCCGAAGATTTGCACACCAATGCAAATAAGCACGAGGTGGAAATCAAGGTGAATGCAGCCGAAAAGGTACTGATAAACGGCAACCGCAATCAGCTTTACGAGCTTGTTTACAACCTTTGCGACAATGCTATCAGATATAACCGCAAGGGCGGCAGTGTAACCGTTACCGTAAAAAAAGACGGAGAAAATGCTTTTCTAAGCGTTGCGGATACGGGAATAGGTATTCCTGTAAAGCACCAAAAGCGAGTTTTTGAAAGATTTTATCGAGTTGACAAAAGCCGCTCCAAAGAAACGGGCGGCACAGGTCTTGGACTTGCAATAGTAAAGCACATTGCCGAAAGACACGACGGCACTATCACTTTAAAGAGTGACGAGAACGGAACTACCTTTACATTTAAAGCAAAAGCTTTGTGATTTGTAAAATGTTCTTTTGGTGATATTAAATATTAATATTTAATACTTTAGCTGAGTCTTGTTTAAGTGTTACTTATCAACAAGGCTCAGCCGTTGCTGTGTAAAAAACTTTACATAGATTTTACAAATGCAAAATAAAACTTTGACTTTATCCTAATATTATTACATTTGTAAAGGAGAGTTTAGGGATATGGATATTTTTTCGATACTTCAGCTGCTGAGCGGTCTTGCACTCTTTTTGTATGGTATGAATACCATGGGTGACGGACTTGAAAAGTTCTCAGGCGGTAAACTTGAAAAAACTCTTGAAAAAATGACAAACAATACTTTCAAGGGATTTTTACTCGGTGCAGCCGTTACAGCTGTTATACAGTCATCGTCTGCTACCACAGTAATGGTAGTTGGTTTTGTAAACTCGGGTATTATGAAACTCAGACAGGCAATAGGAATTATTATGGGTGCTAATGTCGGCACAACAGTTACAGCGTGGATTTTAAGCCTCTCGGGTATTGAGGGCGACAGCGTATTTATGCAGCTGCTTAAACCGACATCTTTTTCTGCTGCTTTCGCTTTTATAGGCATAATTCTTATTATGTTTGCAAAGAGCGACAGTAAGAAAAACCTTGCGTCTATTCTTTTGGGATTTGCAATTTTAATGTTCGGTATGGATTCTATGAGCGCCGCTGTAAAGCCGCTTGCAAATGATCCAAACTTCGCAAATCTTCTTACAATCTTCAACAACCCTGTATTCGGTATCATTGCCGGTGCTTTGCTTACAGCTATTATTCAAAGCTCAAGCGCGTCTGTCGGTATTTTGCAGGCACTGTCAAAAACAGGCGCTATTACTTATTCAATGGCAATTCCGATTGTTATGGGACAAAACATAGGTACTTGCGTTACGGCGCTTATCTCGTGTATCGGCGCTAAGAAAAACGCTAAGAGAGCCGCTTTGGTTCACCTGTACTTTAACATTATAGGCACAATCGTAATTTGTGCGCTGTTCTATGGCACAAACTTAATCTTCCAATACGGATTTTTAGATGATGTTGTTGCCGAGGCAAACATTGCTGTTATTCATACTGCATTTAACATTGCGGCAACAGCTATGCTGCTTCCTTTCACACGCCAGCTCGAAAAACTTGCTTGCCTTACTATTAAGGATTCAGATGAAGATAGCGAAACACCGTTCCTTGACGAGCGTTTTCTCAACACACCTTCGCTTGCAACAGATCGTGCATTGAATGTTACAGAAAAGATGGCAAGACTTTCCGAGGGCACACTTCTCGGCGCACTTGAAATGGTTGGTAATTATAACGAGAAAGCTGCAGAAACACTTTCTGAAAACGAAGACACTATTGATATGTACGAAGATGTAATTTCGACATATCTTGTAAAACTAAGTCAGAAAAATCTTTCTGAAAACGACAGTAAAAGTATTCAGAGAGTTTTGCACGGTATAGGTGATTTCGAGAGAATCAGCGACCACGCAATGAATATTGTCGGTGCCGCAAAAGAAATTGAGGAGAAAAAAGCGGTTTTCTCCGAAGAGGCTATGGCAGGTCTTAATGTTATGATGGACGCCGTAAGAGAGATTATCAATAACGCAACGCTTGCGTTTATTAATAACGATGTAAAACTTGCGGCAAAGGTTGAACCGCTTGAGCAGGTTATTGACCGCATAAGAGATAAGCTGAAAGAGGCTCATGTAAAGCGTCTTACAAACGGTGAATGTACAATAGAGCTTGGCTTTATTTTCTCCGACCTTATCACAAGTATGGAGAGAGTATCTGACCACTGTTCAAACATCGCAGTAGGTGTTATTGAAATCAACAACAACGGCTACGATGCACACGAATATTTGCACGAACTTAAAAATTCCGATGATATTCAGTACAACGCAGACTATAAGGAATACAAGAAAAAATATGCACTTCCTGCATCCGCTCTTGTTAAAAAATAATCACTTTACCCACAGCCAAAAGCTGTGGGTTTTCATTATGCAGATGACAAAGTGAATTTTTTGTGCTATTATATATTATGATTTTATTGATTAGGGGTAGATTAGTTTGGCAAAGGCAGTACCGCTTTTTAGCGGCAGTAAAGGAAACAGTTATTTTCTCGGTACAGCAACGCAGGGCGTACTTATTGACGCAGGACGCTCATGCAAGCAGATTGAAAATGCTTTACTTACAAATTCAATAGATCCACGCATAATCGGCGCAGTTTTTATTACACACGAACATACAGACCATTGCAATGCAATCAAGGTGCTTGCATCTCGCTATAAATTTAAGGTGTATGCAAGCGAGGGTACGCTTGACGCACTCGAAAGGGCTAACCGCCTTGACAACCGCTTTGAAACCGAAGTTATTGAAAACGAGGTTGCAATCGGTGATATGCTTATAAAACGAATTGACACTCCGCACGATGCGGCTGAAAGCTGTTGCTACTCTGTAACGCTTGCAGACGGTAAAACCGCCACTGTTGCCACCGATATGGGATATATGACCGATGATGTGAGAAATGCCGTTGCACATAGCGATTTTGCCGTTGTTGAGTCAAATCACGATGTTAATATGCTGAAAAACGGTCCGTATCCGTATGTGCTTAAAAAGAGGATACTTTCTAAATACGGCCATTTGTCAAATCCTGATTGTGCCGCCGAGCTTGCGGGACTTGTGCAGTCGGGTACACTAAGACTTATGCTCGGTCATCTCAGCGAACAGAACAACACTCCATCAATAGCGCTTAATACGGCGGTGAACGAGCTTTCTAAGTACGGTATGAAACGAGGGATAGACTACACCCTTGACATTGCACCCGTAGAAACCAACGCAAAATCAGTAATTTTTTAACGGTGAAAAATGATAAGAATAAATATAATTTGTATAGGAAAAATTAAAGAAAAATATTTTACAGACGCAATTTCGGAATATGCAAAGAGGCTTACTGCCTTTTGTAAGTTTTCAATAGTAGAACTTGCGGAAGAAAAAATCAGAAACAATAATCCCAATCAGGCAGAAATTTCAGAGGTAATTGAGGCTGAGGGCGAACGAATAATTAAAAAAATCGGTTCGGGCGACTATGTTGTGGCTATGTGCATAGAGGGAAAACAGCTTTCAAGCGAGGAACTCTCGGCTATGCTTGATAATGCCGCAATTATGGGAAAAAGTACGGTTGACTTTATAATCGGCGGAAGTTACGGACTGAGCAATAAAGTGAAAAGCAGAGCCGATTTTAAACTTTCAATGAGCAAAATGACTTTTCCGCACCAAATGGCGAGAATGGTGCTTTCCGAACAGATTTACCGTTCGTTTGAAATTTCAACTAATGGCAAATATCATAAATAGAGGTAAAAAATGGCTTTAGACGGAATTTTTTTAAGATATATAAAACACGAAATAGAAACCGAGGCGCTCGGTGCAAGGGTATCGCAGATTTATCAGCCAAACAGAGATGAGCTTGTGTTTGCAATGCGCACCTTTAACGGCAACAAAAAGCTTTTGCTTTCTGCAAGGGCAAATTCTCCGAGAGTGCATTTTTGCAGTCACACTCCCGAAAACCCACCGTCGCCGCCAATGTTCTGTATGCTTTTACGCAAGCGAATAGGCGGCGGCAAGCTCGTAGCGGTTCGTCAGCAGGAGTGCGACAGAGTGCTTTTTCTCGACTTTGAGTGCGTAAACGAGCTTGGCGATACTGTTCTTATAACCGTAGTATGCGAAATTATGGGTATGTATAGCAATATAATTATTGTCGATTCAAACGGCGTGATTATAGATTCGCTAAAGAGGGTAGACCTTACAATGAGCAGTCGCAGACTTGTACTGCCGAATATTAAATATGAACTTCCCGAGGCGCAGGATAAACTTTCAATTCTTGACCACTCAGCGGAAGAAATTGCCGAAAAGACAGTTGATTTTGACGGCGAAATGACGCTTAATAAGGCACTTTTAAAAGCAATTCAAGGTGTGTCGCCGCTTGTGTGCCGAGAACTTGAGTATCAGGTGGGCGAGGGCACAACCACTCATATGGACAGGGCGCATTATGAAAAATTAATCGAAGTAATTGATAATCTTTATATGAATGTAAACAGATATGCAGGCAAGCCTTGTATGGTTGTAAGAGATGACGGCAAGCCGATAGATTTTACATTTATGAATGTTGAGCAGTACGGCAATTTTGCGCAGATTAAGTATTTTGATACTTATTCTCAGCTCCTTGACAGCTTTTACGAAACAAGGGATTCAAGAGAGAGAATGAGGGTAAAGTCGCAGGATTTGACAAAATTGCTTGCTAATTTGAGCGAGCGAACTTCCCGTAAACTTTCAAAGCAAAAGATTGAGCTAAAGGAATGTGCAAATCGTGAACAGCTGAGAATTAACGGCGATTTGTTGCAGGCAAACCTTTACAGAATTGAGCGTGGCGCAAGTTTTGCAGAGGTAGAGAACTTTTATGATGAAAATATGGCGCTTATTCGCATAAAGTTAAATCCGGCAATTTCTCCTGCCGCAAATGCGCAGAAGTATTATAAGGATTACCAAAAGGCAAAGAACGCAGAGCATATTCTTACCGAGCAAATAAAAAAGGGCAGAACCGAGCTTGAATACATCGACTCCGTACTTGATACCGTAAACCGTGCAGAGAGCGAACGGGAGCTTGCGCAGATAAGAGAAGAGCTTACAGTGCAGGGTTATTTGCGTAAACAAAAGGGCAAACAAAGACCGCAGGCGGCACTTCCACCGCTTGAGTTTACCTCGAGTGACGGCTTTAAAATCCTTGTGGGCAGAAATAATACTCAGAATGATAAGCTGACCTTAAAAACAGCAAACAAAAACGATATGTGGCTGCACACAAAGGATATTCATGGCTCGCATACAATTATTTTATCCGAAGGCAAAGAGATAAGCGATACCGCAATTTTAGAGGCGGCTCAGCTTGCGGCATATTACAGCAAGGCAAGAGAAAGCAGCCAAGTACCTGTTGATTATACGCTTGTGCGTTATGTAAGCAAGCCAAGCGGTGCAAAACCGGGTATGGTTATTTATGTAAACAATAAAACGGTTTATGTTACGCCAAAGGCAAATGTTTAAACTGTTGATATTGTATTCTTTTATATTTTGTGCTATAATAAATACAAATTTTGGACAAGGAAGTTCATTTGGACTCCCTTGTCTTTTTTATTGGAGGTAATAGGTATGAAAAAGCCGTTAATAGGCGTAGTTCCGCTTGTGGATTTTGAAAAAGAATGTTATTGGATGCTGCCTAACTATATGAAAGGTATTGAAATTTCTGGGGGTGTTCCCGTAATGCTGCCTTTGACAGAGGACAAGGAGGTTATAAAACAGCTTGTAAATACTTGTGACGGATTTCTCTTTACAGGCGGACAGGATGTTGCACCACGGATTTATAATGCAAAAAAATCAGAGCTATGCGGCGAAAGCTGTTCTCAAAGAGATAATATGGAAACCGAGCTGTTCAGATTGGCTTATGATGCGGATAAATCGGTTTTCGGCATTTGTCGTGGCATACAATTCATAAATGCCGTAATGGGCGGCACACTCTATCAGGATTTAAATACAGAACATCCAAGCACTGCTGTTCATCATCAGCCACACCCATATGACAAACCTATTCACAGCGTGAGTATAAATAAAAATTCACCTTTGCATAAACTCTTGAATGTTGATTTGCTAAATGTTACAAGTCTGCATCACCAAGCCGTAAAAGATATTGCTCCAAATCTTGAGTGTATGGCTGTTTCAGAGGACGGACTTGTTGAGGCGGTGTGTGCGCCTGATAAAAACTTTATATGGGCGGTTCAGTGGCACCCCGAGTATTCATTTTTTACAGATGAAAACAGCAGAAAAATATTTAAAAAATTCATAGACAGCACAAATTAAATCTGTTTTTTAAGCCTTGCTTTACGCGGGGCTTTTTTTATGCGCTAATTTTTACAATTCTTTACAAGAGAAATAAACAAATATAACTCTACTGTAAAAATCGGGTGTTAGAATAATGTCAGAAAAGGGGAAGAGAAATGGAGAAAAAGACTAAAAGCACTACGGTCGTTGACAAAACCACATATCGGCAGATTTCCGGCAGAAAATTACATATTCAAAAAGCGAATCTGAAATTATACCGTCTTACACAGTTTCTATTCCTCTCACAGCAGAACTTCAGAAAGAGTCATCTACACTTTCATATTCACTTGCACTTGAAAACGACACAGCCTTTGTTACAAGCGGCAAAAGGTATCTGTAACAATCGCAGGTACAAGCTACTTCCGCAACCAGATGGTGCTTACAGGAGAGGTTGAGAGTGCCGCAAAGCCTACACTCAGATACCAATTCATTATGCCTGATGAAAGCATTGTAGAAACCACAGGCGCAAAAGATGAGGTAAACGGTGTTGAACTTGCATCATTTACAGAGGACGGCTCAACAACATTTACAGTAAAGCCCGTTCTCAACAATCCGTCAACTCCTAAGGGTGTTAAGTATTCGGGTACGATGACTTATGCGGTAGCTCCTACCGACGCTGAATAATTTACCTACACGCTGAAAAAGTTATCTAAACTTTTCCTTCCCTTACGGCAGATCGTTGCAGATGAGTAACGGTCTGTTTTTTTCTTTGCAAAGGCTTTTATTTAATAAAAATGTATGATATAATAACATAAAACAACAAATTTTAAGGGATGATGTTATGAAATTTGTACATTTATCTGATTTGCATTTAGGGAAGCGTGTAAACGGCTATTCCATGATTGAAGATCAGAAATACATATTATTAAAAATATTGAATGTAATTGATGAGCAAAAGGCAGAGGCTGTTGTAATAGCAGGCGATGTGTATGACAAGCCTATACCGCCGACAGAGGCAGTGCAGCTTTTCGATGATTTTTTATTCAGACTTGTGGAAAGAAATTTGCAGATATTGGTTATAAGCGGAAATCACGATTCCCCCGAACGAATTGCGTTCGGTTCCCGCTTTATGGACAAAAGCGGAGTGCATATGTCGCAGGTTTATAACGGCAAAAATGACCTTGTAGAGCTAAAAGACAAGTACGGAAAGGTTAATTTTTATATGCTCCCGTTTGTAAAACCGTCTAATGTACGCAGATTTTTTGAGGACGAAGAAATAAATACATATACCGATGCTGTTCGTGTTGCCGTATCTCATATGAATGTAAACAAAAAGGCAAGGAATGTGATTATCACACATCAATTTGTAACAGGTGCCCAGCGCTCGGAGTCGGAAACAATAGCCGTTGGCGGTACAGACAATGTTGATTCATATGTATTTGACGATTTTGACTATGTAGCCCTTGGTCATATTCATGGCCCACAAAATGTCGGAAAAAATACTGTCCGCTATTGCGGCACTCCTCTTAAATATTCTTTTTCAGAAATAAGCCACAAAAAATCCGTTACCGTAGTTGAAATGAAAGAAAAGGGTAATGTTAAGGTTTCAACCGTTGAGCTTACCCCAAAACTTGATATGCGGGAAATCAAGGGTACTTATGAGGAATTAACTTTTAAGAAAAATTACGAAAATACAAATACCGAAGATTATTTGCATATAATTCTTACCGATGAAGAAGATGTTGCGGATGCGGTTGCAAAACTCAGATGCGTTTATCCGAATTTAATGAAACTCGATTACGATAATACCCGCACAAGAAATTCCCTTGCTTTGACGCAGGCGGAAAAAACAGAAAAGAAAACCGATACAGAATTATTATCGGAATTTTTTGAAAAGCAGAACGGAAAGCCTTTGAGCGATGAACAGCTTGAGTATGCGGCAAATTTATTTGAGCAGATTAAGGAGGAATTTTAGTGCGACCTATAAAACTGACTATGTCGGCATTCGGCCCTTATGCAAAAAAGCAGGAGGTTGATTTTGAAAAGCTCGGCAAAAGCGGACTTTATCTTATTACAGGCGATACGGGAGCAGGCAAAACTACCATATTTGACGCAATCAAATACGCTCTTTACGGCGAGGCGAGCGGCAGTAACAGAGATTCTTCTATGTTTCGTTCCAAATATGCTGATGACGACACTCCAACTTTAGTTGAGCTGACTTTTGCGAATGGTGATAAGGAATATACCGTAAAGCGCAATCCCGAATATATGAAAAAGAAAGCAAAGGGCGATGGCTATACCAAAAAAGCCGCAGGCGCAGAGCTTACTCTCCCAAACGGTGATGTTGAAACAAACAAAAAGGCGGTAGACACAAAGCTCGTTGAAATTCTCGGTGTTACCCCAACTCAGTTCTCACAAATTGCAATGATTGCTCAGGGAGATTTTCTGAAACTTTTGCTTGCAGAAACAAAGGACAGGCAGGTTATATTCAGAAGTATATTTAAAACCGATATATATAAAATTTTTCAGGAAAAGGTTAAAAACGATTTCAGCGAGATTGAAAAGGAGAGAGAAAAAGCAAACGATTATATCAGTCAATATATTAACAGTGCGGTTTGCAGTAAAGACAGCGTATTTTCAATAGATTTGCAAAAGGCGCAGAGCGGCGAAATGCTTACGGCTGATGTAATTGAGCTTATAAAAAACATAATTAAAGATGACAGTGAGTCATTACAAATTTCGACAGAAAAGCTGAAAGCCGCAGACAAAAAAATTGATGCTATTACAGGAATAATAACTAAGGCTGAAGAACAAAATAAAAATCGTGTGATGCTGAAAAATACAAACGATAAGCTACAAAAAATGCTGCCCGAATCGGAAGTTTTAAAATCAGCGCTTGAAAAAGAAAAGAAAAAAGAACCGCAAACACATGAATTTGAAAAGAATGTAACTATAATTGAGCAGCAGCTAAAAGACTATGACGAGCTTGATTTATTGGCTAAAAAGATTAAAGATAATACGGAAAAGTATAATTTAAGTCAAAAATCTTTAAGCGATAATGAAAAACAGCTTATAAAGCTCGGCGAAAGCTTAGGCGAATATAAAGAAGAGAGCGTTTCCCTTGAAAGCAGTGCCGAAAACAGGCTGAAATTCTCTACCGAGCTTGAAAAAATCGTTGTGAAAGAAAATGAAATTTTACAGCTGAAAAATGATTTAAAAGAGCTTAAAAAGTTAGAAAACGACTATTTGCTTGCACAAAAAGAATATGTCTTGGCTGAAGAAAAGGCGAAGTCTGTTAAAGAGAATTCGGACAAAATGCGAATTGCATTTAACAGCGAGCAAGCAGGAATTATTGCAGAAACCTTAACAGACGGCGAGCCTTGCCCTGTATGCGGTTCATGCACACATCCGCATAAAGCTGTAAAATCAGAAAATGCCCCTACCGAGGCGGAAGTTAAGAAATCGGAAAAGGAGGCTAAAGACTTACAGGATAAAGCTAATGTTTTAAGCAGTAAATGCGGCGAAAAGGGCGGAGTTTACAACAATGCAAAAAAGACAGCCAAAAGCAATTTGAAAAAGCTGATTGAAGATGCGGAGTTGGATAGCGCCGAGGATAAGATTGCAAAAATTCTTGACGAAATCAAGCAGAATAAAACCCAACTCAAAACACAAATAACCGAAGAAGATAAGAAACTGAAAAGAAAATCAGAGCTTATCGAAATTATTAAGGATACCGAGGAAAAATTAAACAGCGCAAACGAACAGATATCTAAGCTGAAAGCCGAAATCTCTGCTTACAGTACAGCAGTTGAGGAACAGGAAAAGCAAAAGGAGGGCTTGCTTAAAAAACTTACTTTTGACAGCAAAAAGTCGGCAACGGCAGAAATATTAAAATTAAAAAATACAATTCGTACAAATAAAGAGCAAGCCGAGAAAGCCGAAAAGGCCTACAAAGACTGCGAAAAAGCAATTAACGATTATAAAGCACAGATTGCTCAGCTTAACGAAATACTTAAAAATGCCGAAAATGTAGACATTGAAGATAAAAAGAGCGAAAAAAGTATTCTTGTTAATGAGAAAAATCAGCTTGCAGAGAAAAATAACATAATATCTCAGCGTATTATTGCAAACAAATCGGCTTTAGAAAAGCTGAACGCAAAATCCGAGGAGCTTGCACAACTTGATATAAATTGGCGAGAAATGAAATCGCTTTCCGATACCGTAAACGGCACACTGTCGGGAAAGCAGAGAATGACGCTTGAAACCTACATTCAAACCGCTTTCTTTGATAAGATTATCAGCAGGGCAAATGTTCACCTTATGAGAATGTCGGGCGGTAATTATGACCTAAAGCGCAAAGAGGTTGTGGATAACCTAAAGGGTAAAAGCGGACTTGACTTGAATGTTATTGACCATTACAACGGTACGGAGCGAAGCGTAAAAAGCCTTTCGGGCGGCGAATCTTTCATTGCGTCACTTTCACTTGCACTCGGTCTTTCAGATGAAATACAGGCGTCGGCAGGCGGAATAAGAATGGAAACAATGTTTGTTGACGAGGGTTTCGGTTCACTCAGTGAGGAAACACTCAGACAGGCTATGCAGGCTTTGTCGAGCCTTTCCGAAAACAACCGCCTTGTGGGCATTATATCCCATGTGGCAGAGCTTAGGACAGAAATCGACAAGCAAATTGTTGTTACCAAAGAGAACTCGGGTGGCAGTAAGGTAGAACTGAGGCTCAATTAGTGATCTTGTCGATTTGACATATTTCACAAAATATGTTACAATTAACTGTAAATATCGGGGAATTGTACGCTGTTTACAATTCCCTTTTTGTTATTAAAAAAGAGGCGGTAAGATGAAAAAATTTATTGCACTTTTTCTTGTTTTGCTGACTGCAATGCTTTGCGTTTGCGGCTGCTCTATGGGAAATGAAAGTATCCGTTTTGGTGCGGCGGGATTAGGCGGTGTTTATCACCAAACCGCAACATCAATTAAACAGCTTGCTGAAAAAGACGGAGAGCTTAATATTGATTTAAAAACAACGGCAGGCTCGGCAGCTAATGTTCGTTTGCTTTCGCAGGGCTATCTTGACGCAGCCATTGCACAGTCGGATATTATCAGCGATGCCTACAACGGTGAAAATTCTTTTAAAACACCTTATAAGGATTACAGCGCTGTCGCAGCACTTTATACCGAGGTGTGCCACATAGTTGTAAGGGCAGATTCCGATATAAACAGCATAGACGACCTGCTCGGAAAGACCGTAAGCATCGGCGAAGAGGAGTCAGGCTCTGAGCTTAATGCAAAGCAGATTTTGTCTGCATATGGCTTAAACCAAAAAATGATAAAGGAAGTTAATCTTGACTATGCCGAATCGGCAAAGGAGCTTGTATCGGGTGATATTGATGCTGCATTTTGGACATTGGGAACAAATGCAACTGTAATTGATGAGCTTGCTAAACAGTGCGATATAAGACTTATCGGTATAGATAAGGCAACTTCCTCAAAGCTAAAATCCGCATACTCGTATATTGACTGTACTGTAAATGCAAATACATACAGCGGTCAGACAAAAGCAGTGGATACAGTAGGAGTTAAGTCGGTGCTTATTGTAAGCAACAAACTTTCAAACGATAAAGTAAAGTCGCTTACAAAGCTGATTTTTGATAACGCAAACGAACTCCAGCTTACTGTTTCGGCTGACCTTGATATTGTGGAAAAAGATGCCGTAATAGGTGTAAATATTCCGTTCCATAGCGGTGCAGCGGAGTATTACAGCGAAAAGGGCGTTGAAGTAAAAACAGCAGAATAACTCCGAAAGGAATGTAAACATTGAGCATTACACTTGATATGTATCAGACAATCGCAGTTGCTGTTGTTGTACTGATTTTAGGAAGTTTTCTTAAAAAGAAAATTTCTTTTCTCGAAAAATTCTGTATTCCTGCCCCTGTAATCGGCGGATTAATATTTGCCGTTTTCACATTGATATGCTATTCAACAGGAATACTTGAAATTGATTTTGACGACACTCTAAAAGAAGTCTGCATGGTATTTTTCTTTACCTCGGTAGGCTTTCAGGCAAACCTTAAGGTTCTCAAAAGCGGAGGCAAGCCGCTCCTTGTTTTTCTCATACTTGTAATCGTTCTTATAATTACCCAGAACTTTACAGCGGTCGGACTTGCAAATTTGCTCGGACTTGATTCCCTTGTAGGTATGACCACAGGTTCAATACCTATGGTTGGCGGTCACGGTACTGCAGGCGCTTTTGGTCCGGTACTTGAGGACTTTGGTATAAGCGGCGCTACAACAGTCTGCACCGCCGCCGCAACTTTCGGACTTATAGCAGGTTCGCTTATGGGCGGCCCTATCGGCAACAGACTCATCAAAAAGCATAATTTGCTTGATACAATAAAAGCGGAAGATGATACTCTCCTTGTTGAGGAAGAAGTAAAGCACGAAAGACATTTTTCAATGTATGCTCCTGCTGTATTTCAGCTTATAATAGCCGTTGGACTTGGCACGGTGGTTTCCGACCTGCTTTCTCTTACAGGTATGACTTTCCCAATTTATATCGGCGCAATGATTATAGCTGCTATTATGAGAAACATAGGCGAATATACAGGAAAAATTACAATTCATATGGGCGAAATAAACGACCTTGGCGGTATTTGCCTTTCACTTTTCCTTGGAATAGCAATGATTACGCTTAAGCTATGGCAGCTTGCCGACCTTGCGCTTCCGCTTATTATACTGCTTGCAGGACAGGCTCTGCTCATGTTCCTCTTTGCTTATTTTGTAGTATTCAATGTAATGGGCAGGGATTACGATGCGGCAGTGGTGGCGGCAGGTACTTGCGGCTTTGGTATGGGCGCAACTCCAAACGCTATGGCAAATATGCAGGCTATCTGCGAAAGATACGCTCCGTCTGTAAAAGCATATCTGCTTATTCCAATCGTGGGCAGTTTGTTTGCAGATTTTCTTAACAGCCTTACAATCACATTCTTTATTAATCTGTTGTAAAATGGAGGTAGTGTATTATGAAGGATAAGGATAAATATTTTGTTGAAACCGAAAATCTTGCTTTTCCTGAAATTCACACAGGCAAAGTAAAGCAAAAGTCAAGCGATAAACCCGACCCGGACGAAACTGTAACTTATGATACGGTAGCCGTCCCCGAAATTCATATTAAAAAGAAAAAGAATAAGTAATTATTTAGCCGTACATTTGTGTTGAGTATGAATGTACGGCTTTAATTATTTTATTTGAAAACAGAAAAATAATTATTGCTTTTCCTCATTGTAAAATACAATTTATTATGGTATAATAATAAAAATACACAGTAAAATATTACCTGAACAGTAAAAACAATGTGATAATTTACAATAAACACTGTTATGTAGTATAAAAATATCAGATTGAAAGATTTTATAGAATTTTAGATGAAGGTGTTTTACAGAAAGGACGACATTTGTGAAATATCATAAGCTGTTGGAAAATGCCAAAAAGCCAAAGGGTTTTTGGGGCAAAAAAATGATAAATTCAATGAACGAAGGTCATTATGAGCTCACCGGTTGGGCACTTGATCATATAAATCTTGAAAGAAATTACAGAGTACTTGATGTCGGCTGCGGCGGAGGACTCACCGTATCAAGAATTGCAGAGAGAATAGGCAATGGTAAGGTTTACGGAATAGACTATTCTGCTCTTTGTATCAAACACTCAAAAGCTCAGAACAGAAAAAATATTCTTTGTAATAAAGTAAAAATTATGCTTGCTTCTGTTTCTTCTTTGCCTTTTGACGATTGCAGCTTTGATGTTGTAACTGCGGTAGAAACCTACTACTTCTGGCCGGACAAGCTGAATGATTTGAAAGAGATATACAGGGTACTCAAGCCGAGTGGTAAACTTATGCTCGTTTTTGAAATGCTAAAAACTCCTGAAGAACCTGACAAATGGAAGGCTGTTGAGGATAAAATAGGCATAAAAACCGTAACAGAGGAGGAGATAAGAGAAATGCTTGCAAAGGCAGGCTTTTCAGACATTGAAACTTACAAAAAGGAGGGCACTACCTGGCTTTGTGCCATAGGTGCAAAAAATTAAATAAAGCAGGTGAATGTATGAAGGCTTTAATTACAGGAGCAAGTTCGGGAATTGGTAAGGAAATTGCAAGGATCTTGGCAGCAATGGGGTATGATTTAATTATTGCGTCAAGAAATTATGATAGGCTGACAGAGCTTAAAGCTGAACTTAAAAATGTAAATGTCAGAGTAATCACCATAGATTTGTCGAGAGAACAAGACGCTATTGATTTGTACGAGCATTTAAAAGATGAGGATATAGATTTTCTTGTTAATAATGCAGGCTTTGGCGCATACGGCAGATTTTTGGATGTTCCTCTGAAAAGGGAGCTTGATTTAATTCACACAAATATAAGCGCAGTTCATATTCTGACAAAATGTTTTTTGCAGGATATGGTGAAGAAAAATAAAGGCTGCATTTTAAATGTAGGCTCGTCGGCAGGATTTCTTGCAGGTCCTACCTTTGCAAGCTATTACGCATCTAAAAATTATGTTGTAAGACTTACAGAGGCTATTCATGAGGAGCTTAGGCGACAGGGCAGTAATGTTAAAATTTCAGTCCTTTGTCCCGGCCCTGTAAATACCAATTTTAATAATGTTGCAGATGTAAAGTTTTGCCTTAACGGACTTTCTCCCGACTTTGTTGCAAAGTACGCTATTGAAAAGACTATTAAGGGCAAAATGGTAATAATCCCAGGCTTTACAATGAAGGTGGCAAAGGTTGCTCAGCGCTTAGTAAGTGAAAATATGCTCACAAGAATTTCTTATAATGTGCAGAGCAAAAAAGAGGGACAGGCAAAGGATACAGTGCAGAAAAATTTTAATAAAGCAGAGCACGCTTAAAAGGGGCGGAGAAAATATGAAGAAGTTTATATCGTTTTTACTGATAGGATTTTTCATAGTTTTCTCCGCTCCGTCTGTTTTTGCAGTGAATACAGACGGCGTGATGTTCAAAACAGAGGATGCACAATGCAGTTTAAACAGGATAATAGCGGTTGAGGTGAGAGCAAAATCAAATCAGAAGTTGTCGGCTGTTTTGTTTAAGTTTTCATATGACAGAAATATTCTCGAATACCGCTCAATTTCCACGCCGTCCGACAGCATAGCCTATGCTTACGATAACGGACAAGCTCTGAATGTATCGTATCTATGCAAAAACGGAAAAAATATCAGCAACGAAAGCACTGTTTTTACTTTAAAATTTAAGGCTATCGCCCTCGGAAAATCAGATTTAAAATATACCGCATACGATTGCGTTAATTCCTTACCTGAAAGTGTACAAATATCCAAATGTGAAAGCGGAACGGTCTATGTGCAAAATGAAAACTCAAACTTAGGTGAAGAGGATACAGAGGAGCAAGGAAATTTGCGAAAATCAAGTGATGATGAAAAATACGAGGGTAAAGATATAACGGGTTCACTCAACTCAGAGTTTGCCGATAACAACACCTTTATGCTCGTTGTCGGTTTGCTCAGCGGAATTGCAGTGTGCGTGTTGTGTTTTATACTGTATTTATTCGTCAAAAAGCGAAAAAACAAGGCAAAAGATGAAAAACAAAGTCATTAGCTTGACATAAATACAATTATGCTATAAAATTTAATTTGAACTTAATAATTTATTATGGTTTATTCGCTTAATTAATAGGGAAGACGGTGTAAGTCCGTCACAACCGCCATTACTGTAAGCAGTTTATAATTTCGGCATATGCCATTGGGTAACCGAGAAGGCGCCGAAACCGCTAACGCAGGCTGCAAGTCAGGAGACCTGCCATAATAAGGTAAAGCAACTTTCTTGGGCAACGGGAGAATAGTTATTGGGTAAAATCTTACCCTTTATATAGCTATGCCTCTTTTAAGGGGCTATTTTTTATATAAGGAGAATGTTTATGAAAAAGACAGCAAAAATTATTTCTGCTTCACTTGCAACATTGCTTGTGTCTGCATCGGCAGTACCGGCATTTGCGGCAGAAACAAAAGACATTACAGTTTCACTCCGTATTGAGGGTGTTGATTCTTGTGTCCTTTATGACAACTACACAATTCCGCAGGGCAGTACAGCGTCTGACCTTATTCAGTACGCAGACAGCCTTTCTGATGATGTTACCGTAAAAGGTGCTGAAAACAATTACATTACAGATGTGAACGGCGAAACAGCAGGTAAATTCGGCGGCTGGGACGGCTGGCAGTACATTGTAAATTCAGTTTCACCAAGCGTTGGTGTTGGTGATTACACACTCAGCGACAACGATACAGTTGTGCTTTACTATGGCGATTTCCCATGCCTTATTCCTCAGATTGATACTTCGGCTTTAAACAGTGACGGTAAAATCAGCTTTAATGCAGAGTCAACTACATATGACAGTGATTGGAATCCAAGCGTAAGTACAGTTCCTGTTACTGATATGACAGTTACTTTTGACGACAGCACATACACAACAGATGAAAACGGCACAATCACACTTTCAAAGGCTGACTTCACCTCAGGCAAGCACAGCGTACAGGTTGCTAAGAAGAACTCTAACGGCGCACCTGCTGTACTTCGCTATGCAGATGATTTTTCAGTAAATATTTCAAGAGAAAATACTATCAATGTAAATCTCAGAATCGAAGGCCCGGAGGCTTGCTATTACAACGATACACTCGAAATTACAAGCGGCAGTAATGTAGCAGAGCTTATCAGCCTTGCAGATGAGATTTCTGATGATCTCGAAGTAGTTGGTGCAGACGCAGGCTACATTTCAGAAGTAAACGGCATTTCAGCCGGTTCATTTGGCGGCTGGGACGGCTGGTACTATGCAGTAAACGGTGTTGTTCCTAACTTTGGCGTAAAGGACTACACTCTCAGCGAGAGCGACAATGTTGTACTTTACTATGGCGAATATCCTTGCTATCTCCCAATCGCAGATACTTCATTACTTACAACCGAAGGTAAAATTACTTTTACAGCAAAGGCTACTTTCGGTGACGCTGTTCTTCCTATCGACAATATGACAGTATATTTTGACGGAAAAGAATACACAACAGATTACAATGGCGTAGTTGTAATTGATGAGAATCAGCTCACATTCGGCGATCATAGCTTACAGGTAGAAAAGTACGGTTACAGCGGTGCTCCTGCCGTTCTCAGATACGCTGATGATTACAAAGTATTTGTAGATACAAAGATTATTAACGATGTAAACCTTGACGGTGAGGTTGATATTAACGATGTAACACTTATTCAGACAAGCCTTAGCGGCGATACTGTTCTTACAGATGAGCAGAAAAGAATTGCCGATATTGACAAAGACGGTAAGTTTGATGTAAACGATGTTACAAAACTCCAGACTATTATTTCAGGTCAGGCAGAATAATTCTAATAAGGAATGATTAATATATGCTGAAAAGAATTACAGCTTTGCTCGTATGTGCGGTTATGATGTCTTTATCGGTTGCGGTAAATGCGGCAGGCACATACACAAAAGAAGATATTTCAAAAGTCATTGACGGAATAATCTCATACAAGTCAGCCACACTCAAGGCTGACGATACAGCGGCATTTATGCAAAAGCTCTCCGCTACAACAGACAGCTCTGAAACCCAGTGGTACATTATTGCTATGTCAAAATACGGTAAAGATGTATCGGCTGTAAAGAGTTCTATGATAAAATCTGCTGAAAAGCTGTATAAATCCAAAAGCAAGGCTACTGATTTTCAGCGTACCGCACTTGCGCTTTACGCTTGCGGACTTAATCCAGAAGATATTAACGGATATAATCTCCTCAGTGACGGAGCTTATAACAGCGAAAATGTGAACAAGCAGGGCATAAATGCTTATGTTTATGCCTTGCTGTCACTCGATTGTGCAAACGCAAAAGTTCCGAGTGACGCAAAATACGACAGAGAGTATTTTATCAAAAAAATAATCGGTTTACAGCTTTCGGACGGCGGCTTTACTCTTATGGGACAGTCAGCCGATACAGATGTTACCGCAATGTGCATACAGGCACTTGCTCCTTACAAATCCGACACCTCGGTAAACGAGGCTATTGACAGAGCATTAAGCGTTTTGTCAAAAAAGCAGAATGATAAGGGCGGATATTCCTCTTTCGGTACAGTAAATTCCGAGAGCGTTTCTCAGGTTATATCGGCACTTGTTGCACTTGGTATAGATGTGCAGACAGATTCAAGATTTATTAAAAACGGAAATACACTTATAGATAATCTTATGTCATTCAAAAATTCAGACGGTGGTTTTGCTCATACCGAAAACGGCAAATCAAATAACATCGCTTGCTATCAGGCGTTAAATTCACTTGTTGATTTGTATAAATATATGACTAAGGGCAACACAGAGATTTTTGAATTTGAAGAAACAAAGAAAAATAATACTGACAATGGAAATTCTCAGCAGAATAGCGGCAATACAGAGTCGGGCAATTCTGCTGTTAATATAGACAGCAACGATAAAAATAATTCTGTTAATACGGGCGATATTACGCAGAAACATAATTCGGAGTCAAGCAATTCCGATGAATACGAAAATCAAAAAATGGACTCGGCAAACGGTAACTACGAGCCGTTTACTTTAGCCTCAACTCCCGACTCAGTGGCGGCTAAATCAGAAGACAATAATAATTTTATTTATTATGTTTCGCTTATCGGTCTTATAGCTGTTGCGGTTGTGCTTATAATTATCAGATTAACCGTACTCAGAAAAAATGGTGAGCCATTCAGACTTTTTGGCAGAAAAAAGGGTGACAAATAATGAAAACTAAGCTACTGATTCTCTTATTGATTATTACCGCAGTATTTTGCGGCTGTTCGGTTCAGTCACCCGAGGACTATTACTCTTCCTCGTCTGAAAAAGAGGGAATGGAAGTCCTCATTTCTATAAACTGTTCAACTATTCTAAATAATATGGATCAGCTTGAGAGCGGACTTGAAAGCTATGTTCCGAGTGACGGCGTTATCTTAAAGCCTACAAAGGTAACCCTTGGCGAAAAAGCAACCGCCTATGATGCACTCAGTGAGGCGTGCCGTCAGAATAAAATTCAGTACGAATACGAGGGAACAGGCGCTGACATTTACATTGAGGGCATAGCTAATCTCTATGAATTTTCTTGCGGTCAGCTTTCAGGCTGGGAATATTGCGTAAATGATGTTTTCCCGTCGGTAGGCTGTAATTCCTATGACATACAAGACGGAGATACCATCAAGTTTTTATATACTTGCGACTTAGGCGCAGATATTGGCAATGAATTTACAGGAGAAGAATAATGTTAAGGTTTAATTCCTTTAATCCGATAGCCCAGCTTGTCTATTTTTTAGCTGTGCTGTCGGTGTCAATGTTCACTTGGAATTATATAATTTTACTGCTTTCGCTTATTTCGGCGGTGGCATATTCTGTTTTACAAAAGGGTTTTAAAGCATTTTTAAAATCCTTTTTTGGTTATGCGATGATTTTCCTGCTTGTAACAATAACAAACCCAATTTTTTCGCACAAAGGCATAACTCCGCTTGTCTTTATAAACGATGTGCCAATTACACTTGAGGCGATAGTTTACGGAGCAGTCCTCGGTTTAATGCTTTTGAGCGTAATACTATGGTTTTCCGTTTTCAACAGCGTGTTCGATTCTGAAAAGCTGATTTATATTTTCGGTAGATTTTTACCTCGCCTTGCCCTTTTGTTTTCTATGGTACTCCACTTTGTGCCAAAGTTTATTTTAGTATTTAAGCGCACATTGTCGGCACAGTCTGACTTTTGCGGTAAAAATAAATTTAAAAAATATATCGGTGCGTTTTCGGCATCGGTATCGGTAATGCTTGAGGGTTCTGTGCAGACAGCCGACTCTATGAGTGCGAGAGGCTACGGAGTGAAAAAGCGCAGTTTTTATTCTCGTTTCCCGTTTACAAAGTCAGATGTTGCGTTTACGGCAGTAACTCTTACTATGTTTTTTGTTGTGCTTTCGGCATTTGCAACTGGTCAGCTTAGTTTTCAAATATACCCACATATCGAGATGTGCGATATTACAGTGGTATCAATACTCGGTATGGTATCATTTGGAGTGCTATCGTTTATGCCGTTTATTATTGAGTTAAAGGAGGAGCTTGTATGGAAATATTCTCTGTCAAAAATTTGAGCTTTACATATCCGCAAATGCAGACAAAGGCGCTTGATGATGTCAGCTTTTCGGTAAAAAAGGGAGAGTTTTGCGTTATATGCGGGCAGTCGGGATGCGGAAAAACCACATTGCTCAGATTGTTAAAACCGCAGTCTGCTCCTCATGGCGAAAAAAAAGGAGAAATCCTTTTTTGTTCGCAAAGTTTGGATAAGTGCAGTGATGTGGATACGGCATTCAAGATTGGATATGTAGCGCAAAATCCCGAAAATCAGATTGTTACCGATACCGTTATGCATGAGCTTGCGTTTACACTTGAAAATATGGGACTTTCAAGTGAAGAAATTAATATCAAGATAAGTGAAACCGCAACATATTTCGGACTTTCAAAAATAATTGAGCAAAAGACAAATTCACTTTCGGGCGGTCAAATGCAGATTCTAAACCTTGCGGCTGCCTCGGTTGCTGAACCCGATGTTTTAATTCTTGACGAACCCGCAAGTCAGCTTGACCCCGTATCGGCAGAGAATTTCTTTACTATTCTTGATAAGCTCAATAAAGACTTAGGAATTACGGTTATCATCTGCGAGCATAGGCTTGAAAATCTCTTTCCGATTGCAGACCGAATTATTGTTATGGAGCAGGGCAAAATTATCTCGGACACAACACCAAGGGATACTTGCAAAAGCCTTTGCGCTGTTTCACAAAATCACCCTATGATGCTCGCTTTGCCTGTTCCTACAAGACTTTTTTCCGTTTCACATTCTGATACTATTTGCCCGATTACCGTAAAAGAGGGCAGAGAGTTTTTTGATAATCATTGCAGTGGCAAAAATATATCTTTAAATAAACAAGCAAGCAATAATTCTGCTGATGAAATACTATCTGCAAAAAATGTTTATTTCAGATACGAAAAGAAGTCAGAAGATGTGTTGCTCGGTCTTGACTTAACCGTAAAAAAAGGAGAAATATTTTCCGTTGTAGGAGCTAACGGCAGTGGAAAATCCACACTGCTTTCCGTAATCGGTTCAAGATTAAAGCCGTACAGGGGCAAGGTGAAGGTTTCTGAAAAAACCGCTACAATGCCACAAAATCCGCAGCTCCTTTTTGTAAAGGATACTTTAATGGAAGATTTTAAATCCGTTTGCGGAGATATTGATAAAATTAATACATTAAGCCAACGATTTAATGTTTCAAATTTTTTAAATCATCACCCATATGACCTCAGCGGCGGTGAAATTCAGCGAGCAGGTTTCGTAAAGCTGCTGTTGCTTGAGCCAAAAATATTGTTGCTTGACGAACCCACCAAGGGTTGTGACAGCTTTTCAAAGGCAGAACTCGCAAAAATTTTGCATGAGCTTTCGCAGAGCGGAATAACTGTTTTGCTTGTTACTCACGATCTTGATTTTTCTGCCGAGGTATCAACAGTATGCGCAATGCTTTTTAACGGCACTCTTTCAAAAAGACTTGAGCCGCACGAATTTTATTGCGGAAAAAGATTTTACACAACTTCTGCAAATAAAATTTCAAGGGGAATACAAGACGGCATAATTACTACCGCCGAGCTTCTTTCTTGTGTTGAGGAGGGCTAAAATGACTGCTAAAAAGGTAATTAAATATTTATGCGTATTTTTAGTAGCGCCGCTTATCGTGCTTTGCGGAGTATTTTTCTTAGGCGACAGAAAATACGCTTTCGTTTCACTCGCTCTTTCGGTAGTTGCCTGTATTCCTTTTTTTGTATCATTTGAAAAGGGAAAAAACGATGCTCGCAGAATTGTTATAATTGCGGTTATGACAGCGTTGTCGGTTGCAGGTAGATTTGTGTTTGCACCGATTCCGTTTTTTAAGCCTGTTACGGCTATTGTAATTATTACCGCAATTTATCTTGGTGCAGAGGCTGGCTTTATTACCGGTGCTTTTTCAGCCGTAGTTTCAAATTTCTATTTCGGGCAAGGGCCATGGACTCCATTCCAAATGTTTGCTTGGGGATTAATAGGATTTCTTGCAGGTCTGCTTGCTAAAAGACTTCTTGAAAGCAAGGTACTGCTTATTATTTTCGGTGCGCTTTCAGGTGTTGTGTTTTCATTTATAATGGATGTGTGGACAACGCTGTGGGCAGACGGCACGTTTAATATTGCAAGATTCATTGCGAGTATTACAACCGCCGCTCCGTTTACGGTGGTGTATATGGTTTCTAATGTGATTTTTTTGTTGTTGCTTACAAAGCCATTCGGCAGAAAATTACAGCGATTAAAAACAAAATACGGAATATTTTAGGACAAGGGAGAGCCAAGCTTTCCCTTTTTTATTTTGTCGTGTATTATTTGCCTGTCTACTGCATATAATTTTTTGTATGGAGGTAATATATGGCAATGATAAAAAAGCACAAACAAATCTTGCTGTCAGCATTGCAGAGAGTGTTCTGCTTTATTTTGGCGGCAATCATTCTTGGCGCAGTCGGCGTTCCATCTGCTGTACTTGCGCTCGACAACTCTGCCCCGACAGTGGAAATTGTCGGATTTATGAGGGGGGATAGCAAAGACCTTCGCTCAAGTGAGCTTTTAATGGCAAAGTTAAGTAATTACAGCGGAAACCCTGAGAAACTGACTTACGAATGGGAGAACAAGCTCGGCACTTATCTGTATGTGTTTGACAAGCACGATATGGCTGTTGTGCGTGGCACAAAAAGCGAAATTGAAATTTATAACACTGACAAAAATGTTAGTCCGTCAAAGAATATGGCAGGCAGAACGCATAATAAAACCTATTCTAAAAAAGGTTTTGCTTATGCGGCTGTATACGGCGCAGGTGTCAGCAGCGAGAAATTAAAGGGTGGTATTTCCGTAAAGGTAAAGGATTCATATGGAAATATCATTGCAACAGCATCTTATACCGATGATTTCAAAGATTATGATTTATCAAAGGATATGGCAAACGCAGTATTCGGTGTGTTTGAGGGAGAAACAGTTGACATCCTTAACCTTTTAGGTCAAAGCTCTGTTGTTCATGTTGTATGCCCTGCCTGTTATGTAAGTCAAGGAAAGATTATTTCGGGCAGTGATTGCATCAGCTTGGAAAAATCGCCTAACGGTTATAGTATTCGTGGACTTAAAGCAGGCGAAGGCGTAATAACAATTAAGCTTGAAAAGAAAAACTGCAAGTTCCATATGGACTCTGAGAACAGTTCAACCACAACGGTTAAGGTATTTAAAAAACCTGATACCTCTACAACCGCTACAACACTCACGCTTACAAACCTTGATGACCGTTGCGAATACTACATTGGCGGTGTTAAGGGCGAAGTTTCAGATGGGAAAATTGTATTTACAAATCTCACTCCGTCTACTGAATATACAGTAGAGGTTAGGGGCAATTATATTGATGATGACGGTGTTTCAAAGACTGCCTATGCCTATGTGAAAGATACAACGAAGAACAGCTATTCGGCAAGTGTTGTGTTTAAACTTGATGACAGCATTGCAGACACTGAAACCATATTTGGAAACGCCTTTGAGGTTGCAGTAAAATCAGACGATGATTATATTTTATTGCAGAGCAGTGAAAACGGCTATACCGCTGAGCTTACTAAGGGTAATTATAAAGTATATCTAAAGGACGGCAACAGTTATAAGCAGATTGAAGATGTTGTACTTTGCGTAGATGAAAACAATAACAGTGCTGAAATCAAGTATTACTCAGTGCTTTATGATCTTAACGGCGGTACTCTGAACGAAGATTTAGAATATATCTATCGTGAGGGCGCATCTGTTACAACGATTGCAAGCAAGCCGACTAAATATGAATATGTATTTGACGGCTGGCAGTGCGGTGACGATACTTTCACAGGAAATCAGATTATAACTGAATCTGTTAATAGAAAGTATGAATTATCCGCTCTTTGGGAAGTTGACAAAATCGGCGACGGCGAGAACCCTGACGGAATCCCCGATAAGTATCAGAAAAAAGTTACCTTTAAAGTGGTAAACGGTACTTGGGAGGATAAAACAAACAAAGATATTTCTTTCTATGTAACCTTGCTTGACGATAACGGCAAGTGGAGTGTGAACGGCTCGGCAAGAATAAATATTCCAACAGGTATGATAGCAAATTACGGCTATGAAAACGGCAAGTGGGATATTGAGCCGACTCAAACCGTATCGGGAACAGAAGAGGTTATCTATGTTTATTCATTTGAAAAGATAGCCGAAACAAAGCCACAGCCTACAACATCACAGCCAACTCCGACAGTGGAAACTGTTGTGCAGAAAAAAACAGTTTATAAAACTCAGTATGTAGAGCCAATAACACTAAAAACAGGTGAGAATCTCACATTTTTAGGCGTACTTTCAGGTTTATGTGCATTGGGCTTTGCAGGAACAATCATTTTCGCTAAGAAAAGAAGTAAGTAATAACAAAAAGGCGATTGCAGAGTAATTTGCAGTCGCCTTTTTTCAAGTATAGAATAATAAAGCTTAAATTTGAGGTTATAATAAACTAAATGAGGTGTGGTTATGGCTGAAGTAATTAAAATTGTTTTAACGGGTGGCCCTTGTGCAGGCAAAACAACAGCAATGGATTTTTTGAAAAGAGAACTCGAAAAATTAAATATAAAGGTGTTTGTTTTGCAAGAGGTAGCAAGCAAGTTAATGAAAAAAGGTATAACTCCGCAAAAGCTCGGCGCATATGAATTTCATAAAAAGCTTTTTGAAACTCAGTTGGCAGAAGAAAATATGCTTGAGGAAAGAGCAGTTGGCTACGAGGGCGAGAGGACAGTTATTTTGTTTGATAGGGGATTGCTCGACAGCAAGGCTTATGTTACAGACGAAGAATTTGAAAGATACATTTCGCTCAGCAATAAAAATGAAGACCTGTTAAGAAATTCATACGATGCGGTATTTCATTTGAAAAGTGTTGCGCTCAGTGACGAGAGCGTATATATGCAAAATAAGAATTCTATCAGAAAAGAAGATATAGACCTTGCCAAAGCGCTTGATGAAAAAATATTGTCGATATGGACGGGCACATCTCATTTAAGAGTTATTGCAAACGATAAAGATTTTAATAAAAAGCTTGAAAATTTGCTGAAAGAAGTAACGGGATTCATCGGCATACCCGAGCCGCTTGAAATCGAACGCAAGTTTTTGATAGAATATCCCGATATAAACTTCCTTGAAAATATGACGACTTGCAGAAAAGTACCGATAACGCAAGCGTATTTGAATACACCCGAAGAGGGAATGTTTAGAATTCGCAAGCGTGGGCAGGGCAAAGATGCAGTGTATATAAAAACCGTAAAAATCAAAATCAACGATTTAAAGAGAATAGAAAAGGAAACATATTTAAGCGAACTTGAATATAACAATTACCTTTCAAAAAAGGACTGTATTACGGGAATTATCTCAAAAGACAGATATTGCATAGTTTATAACGATGCATATTTTGAACTTGATGTTTACCCGTTTTGGAATGATAAAGCAACAGTTGAAATAGAATTGCTTTCCGAAGATCAGCCGTATGAATTGCCGCCATTTGTAAAATTGATAAGAGAGGTAAGCTACGAACCTGAGTACAGAAATGTTGCCCTTGCACAAAGATATGTCAGCTTTAATAACATATGAAGTAATTTTTAAGATTGTATATTGTGATGCGCTATTTTAGAAAAAACGATTGACAAATTTATAATATTATACTATAATATTAGTCTTAAGAAGATAACTTCTGTTAATATTCGGGGATGTAAAGGCTTCGACGGGGAGCGTGAACCTCGGTAAGCGAGCAGTGGTGCGGAGAACCACTATAAAATCCGCAACTTTTAAAATAACTGACAAAAATACAGTTAGATTAGCAGCGTAAGCTGCTCGTTCCTGCATAGAGCACCACGGCTATGCAAGGGGCGTCGATTAGTGGTAAATGTGAATGCGGCAGTGCCTCGGGCAGCATCACACATTAGAGGCTACCAAACCGTATAACCCGTTGTTGGGTGCTGCGGCAAGGGAATTTTAAAACGACAACTACGCTCGTAGAAAGCCTTGGCAAACACTTTTCGGACAGGGGTTCGATTCCCCTCATCTCCACCAAAACAGAAATCCAGCAGATAAGCCAAAACCCTTGAGAATGGCTTGTTTGCTGGATTTTTTAGTTGTATTAATGCAACACAAGTTGCATTAAATTAACATCAAATTGCATTAATTAAACACATCAGATGACACGCAGATGACACAAATTTTTTTAAAAATTAAAAAAATTTAAAAAAAACGCTTGACTTTTGAGTTCCAAAAGTATATAATATAATTACAGTCAAGGGAGGTGAACATAGACGAGTAAGGCGGCAAGTGTCAGAAAGGAGATTAAAATGAACGAAGATATGACAAGACTTGAATTACTTACCTTATTGTTATCAATCAAAGCATTGCTTGACAGTGATAACATTGATAAAGCAAAAGAGTTAATCGATGAAGTAATTGCCGAGGCAAAAAGAAAAGGCTCTGACAATTAAGTCAGAGCAATAACATAGATGATAGAGGGCGGTACTTGCCACCGTCCTTTATCAAAATAATAATAACATATTTATATTTAAATGGCAAGAGAAAGGAAGTTATTTTACGGCTTATATTAAAAAAACAGATAACCCCAAAATGGGTAGACCAAGCGCAAATCTTACTTATGATATAAAAGTGAGAGTTGATGATAAATTAAATACTAAAATTGAAAAATATGCAATCAAATGCAATCTTTCAAAAGCAGCTGCAATAAGAGAGATTTTATCATCATTTTTTGCACAAAAAAATTAAAAAAAAGAAATAACGGCAACTGTCCACCGACCAAAGCGAGTAGTTACCGTTACTGTATGACAGAGATAACTCTATCTTAGTGAATTATATCATTTTGAGTTACTTCTGTCAATTACAAAGTTATTTTGATAGGAGTATATTTTTATGTTACAGATTAAAACTAACAACAATACAATCGAGATTTACACCCCTTTTAATCGTGATTTTACTGACGAGTTAAAAAATGCTATAGGCGGACGCAAATGGGATTCAAGCAAAAAATGTTGGACCGCTCCTCTCTCGTCAGTTGACGAGGTCAGAGAATTAATGGTAAAACATTTTGGTGAGAGCGATATAAGTTCGGTCGAAAAAGTTGATGTTAAGATTTGTGTAAATAATTCTTTGGTTTCAAACACTCTGTCTGTTGCAATATTTGGCAAAACTATTGCTAAAGCTTACGGACGAGATACCGTTGCACCATTACCGGCAGGTGTTAGTTATTTGTCTGGTTCATACGGTTCTGGTGGTTCAGCAAAACATCCGCATGTTGTTGTAAACAAAGGCTCTGTCATTATGTTACACGATGTGCCAGTGCCTGCAATAAAAAATTGTCCATCTGAGATAACTTACGAGATAGTCAAACGGCAATCAAAGATAGATGCACTCAAGGCAGAAAAAGTTAAATTACTTGCAAGACTTGATGAAATTAACAAGGAGCTTGCAGAAGTATGACAGTCGCAATATATATTAGAGTTTCGACAACAAGACAAGCAGAGGAGGGCTTTTCACTTGCAGCGCAGCAAAAGGTCCTTGTAGACTATTGCAAGCAGCATAAATATATAATTCATCAAATATATGCTGACGAGGGTATCAGCGGTAAAGATGTGCAGCATCGTGATGCTTTTAAGACAATGTTGCAGGACGCTAAAGAACGAAAATTTCAAGCGGTGCTCGTGTGGAAATTAACAAGATTTACACGCTCTGTTAGAGATTTAATTAACACTTGTGATGAGCTTGAGTTGTATAATGTAGCGTTAATGAGCTATTCTGAATCATTTGACACATCGACTCCGTCGGGCAGACTTATGCGAAATCTGCTGGGTGTAATTGCTCAATGGGAGCGAGAAATCATTGCAGAAAATGTTGTGCTTGCTAATAGCGAAAAAGTTGCGCAAGGTCATTCTTTAGCGAGTTTTGTATTAGGCTATGATTTCATTGAGAAAGATTTGGTTATCAATGCATATGAAAGTAAAGTAGTACAGCATATTTTTGAATTGTATATAAAAAAGCAGAGCCTCTCCGCTGTTGCACGACAACTCAACAGTGAGGGATATAAGAGTAAGTGCGGTAATGACTATACTCCGCAATCTGTTTTAGTTATTCTATCAAACTGTACTTATTGCGGCTACAATCGTAGCAAAGGAAAACTTTTTAAGGGCAATCAAAAAATAATAATTAATGTTGAAACTTTCAATTTTACACAAAAAATTATTGCTTCAAATAGTCGAGGACGAAAGCGTAAGAAAAAATTAATACTTTTAGACTAAAAAACAAATTCCGCTGCGGTTGTTAAAAACTGCAGCGGAATTATTTTTGCGCTTTTCTGTTTCCATTTTCCTCAATAAGGAAAATGATTTATTCGCTGTCGACCTCCGGCAAGCCTGCAACACTGGTAAGAATTGATAAAATACCTGCCAATGCACTTGCTGAGGCAACCATAACCCAATCGACTTCTCTGATCACTGCTGTTGTGCCAATGGTTGCAATAGCTGTTTGAGCAACGGTTTTTATTGCTCTTACGCCTGCGCATTTTGCCCACGATTTCCAATTTGTAATTTTTTTCATATTATTACCTCCTTATTTTTGCTCAAGGTCTGCAATTCTGTGATTTGCGACTTTGATTTCTTCGTCTGCAACAGCTGAATTTTTTTCAAGATTAAACACTCGCTCTTGCAAATGATTGTATTTATCTTGCTTTTGCTCAAGTTTATCTATACGATACACTATAAGAGATTTAGTGTTTTCATTGTCCGCTTTGAGCTTTTTACGATTTGAAGCATTAATGAGAAGTTGACATATAATGCTACTGCTTGCAATGATTAATGATGTAATTATTTCTGTTGACATACTACACCTCGTTAAGTTAAAGTAAGCTCAATACGGTCAATAGCCTTGCCCTTTGTTCCTGCATAGCCGTCCTGCTTACTGTCTTTTTCGTCATCGTGCTGCCAATCGTAATAGTCTTCATTAACTGCAGAAACTCTGTATGTAGCCTTATAGTAGCTGCCGTGTGCGGATTTAACATCAGCAGGCGTTGTGTAATAAACCTGCACAGCGTCAATCTCCACACCGAGAATGCCTGCATAGCCGTTCACATCATCTTCAAGGTTAAAACCTGTAACCCAGTTAAGCCATTTGCCACCCTTCGTGTGCACACGATACTTAACTTTGCCTTTCGACACCCTGATAGCAATACCGCTTATTGCCTCACCGGCAATACCTGCAAAATCAGACAATCCCTTTACAGACGGCAACCACTCGCCATCTGCAAAAACGCAATACTCAATAGTTGGCTTTACATCTGCGTTAGTTTTTTCTTGCTCAGATGTTTCGCTACTTGTATCCAGCTTATTCAAAAACTGTTCTCTCCATAGCTTGTCTTTAGCAGCTGAACCGCACCAAAACCCTGGGCAGATTTTGCCGTTTGCGTCATAATGACGAATCACCCTCTCTTTACTGATTTTGTACTTTCTCATAAGTCGCTGAGTAAGCAGAATTACATTCTCAAGCGTTTTTCCCTTGCACTCACTTGTTGAGCCTGCAATCTCAATGCCGATTGAGCGACAATTAATATTCCAGTCACCTGCGTGCCAAGCAATGTTTTTGTCAGCGACAGATCGTACAACTGTTGTATCATCGACAAAATAATGTGCAGATGTTTCAACTACATTATTCTTAAAGTAGTTACCGTTGTTTTCTGCTGTGTCGCCGTTGTTGCCGGTGTAATGAATAACAAGTGTATCAATTTCCGAAGATTTTCTGTTGCTCTCTGTGAAATTACCTTTATTGCACCATATTTCTTTAAATTTATACGACATAAATTATGCCTCCTTTTAATTTTAACTAAATTTGTAACTAAATTCTTTAACGCTAATCGTAGCTGTGTCTTGTATAGCAGTATCTGATGCTGTACCAATACACGCCGATTTTTAAATTTGCGTTTTTCGCATTTTTATAATGGCTTTCAAACATATTGTCTTTCTGACTTGCCTCTCTGCCATGTTCTTCCCTTATTATGACCGCTTTTATGCCGTCATTTTTTCATTTTGTTGAAGTCGATATTCTGCTGAAATTCCGAAATATCAACACAAGTTACTCTTGTCATAAAATTTCCTCCTTGTTTTTGTTGTTTAATATGTTATAATAAAATTCAAATAGATTATTTTGCTTGGTGATAATATGAAAAATACAATAAAATGGTTCTGCAAACTTCTGCTAAACAAACTTAGTAATATAAGAACAAAAATACTTGTTTCTTCTTTCTTTACAGGTTTGATATTTTTAGGATTAGGAATATACAAAAAGAATATTGGGCAAGATGTCACTTTTTTATCATATACAACATCCGTATTTTTCGCTATTTGGTGGATTTTAATGCCACTTACAGAAAAGCAGAAAAACAAAATGTTGCTAAAAACTTTCGTATATTGCATAATGACTTTTATAACTCTTTACACAATAGTTTATTGCTTAGAAGTGTACTTTGTAATAAATCCCACAACATCACAATTAATTCTTTCTGCAATATTGATATTTACAGTTGTAATCTTTTTTGTTGATGTTTTTCAAACATTGTTTCATATAGTGTTACCGCTTATAAGTAAGGCGTGGGGCAAACTTTCGTCAAAAGAACCAAGCCCATTTATGAATTTCATCAAGAATACTATGGCTGGATTAGTAACTGTTACAGCCTTTATCACAGCCATAGCTGGTCTAATTAAATTATTTATACCTTAAAAAATAAAATATAAATTCTATCAATGGAGTAACAAAGCGTTACTCCATTTTTTAACAGTTTGCTTTTGTATTATCAACAATTAAATGTTTATAAATCATCACTCTACCTCGTTTCCGTCAACTGTAACTTTCCAATCACAGCGCTCCGCAGGTGCAGAATACATCTTTTTGACTTCTGAAATATTAATACACTTTTCAATATTAACAGTGTTTGGAGTATCAGAATATGCGCCCTTGAGAGTTCTCGCTTGGATTTCCGTTCCACCAAAATCACAATTTCTGATTGTAATATTCGAGCCTGTTTTCATATGTAAGCCGAAGCTGCTATTATCTGCATTATCGTGATTTTGATAACCAATAGTGCAGTCAGTGGGAATGATTTTACAATTTTCAATCAATCCGATTTCACCAAAACTACAGCCGCAGCCAAACACAGGAACAGTTGTTTTGCCGACATAATCTGTACAGTCTGCTCTGCCACCCCATTTAAAAATACAGTTCGAGACTTCCCACTTAGTTGCGTAACCTGTGCCGCCCGATTCGAGATGTAAAGCGTAACGGATATTTTTACAATCAAATGTAAAGCCCTTGATGTGAGTGTGTACATTTAAATCAAGATGGAACGGGCATTTCTTGATTATATCTTCTGACTTCAATGTAGACTTATCAAAGCCTGTTGCACCGTCCCATTTGATTATAGTTGCAGAGGGGTTATAGATGTTCTCAGACTCGTAATAAACATAGTCTTTCATCATTACACCACGATAACCTACAAGCCCCACATCGGACAAACCTGCGTATCTATCTTGCATATCCGTATATGTGCCTTGTGCAACGATGATTGTGTAGCGATTATGGTAGTTGTTGTCTGTTATACTATCATTAGCAGACAGAATAGAGTTGAACTTTGTAACACCAAAACCGTCTGTATCTTCGTCATAATCATTTGAAACATACAAATAATGCATGGCGCAGGCGGGAGCCTGGTACAACTCAGGTTTAATGCTTTCGCTTATAAAATCCGGATTTGCGTACGCTGATTTTTTGTTGTTCTGTTCAAGCTGAAGATTGCAACTGTTATCAACAAGTCTATTTGCAGCAACCGCAATTTTAATCGAATTTACGGTTGCATTTTCTGTTGCTGTATAAGTAGCAACTGCATTCTTGAAAGCACTAACTTCTGACAAGAGCCACGATGAACTAATTGCTGTCTGTCCATTCGCAGGATAAAATACACAGCCTGAGTTTTCAATATTTGAAAAGTTTTGCAAAGACAAGCAATACGCTTTGTTTTGTTCAAGAGTAACTGCACGCTTGAGTTTGAGATAAAAATTAACAGCAGCGGTAGATGTGCCACTCAAGCTAATTTTATTGTTCTTGACTGAAATATTAACTCCGCTCGCTGTCTGCTCAGTGTCCTCGAGCGAGGTGAGATTAATGCTTGCAGATGTATTGAGCAAAGAGTCTTTTGCTTTTGCTATTTCAGCACTTACTTCTTCCTTGTTAGCTTTATTGTTGTTGAGATCTGCAATTTCTTCATTAAACTTTCTGTATGAGCCGTCTGCTTTTGATACATACCCAGCAGGCTTTGCTCGTTCAGCGATAGGAATATTAATTGTGCGAATTGTTGTAACTTCGTTTTCATCAATTGAACACACCCATACCTTTCCGTTACCTGCACTTTCAAGAAATTCATCAGGAATAACAACAGTTAATGATGAACCGTTTAATGTGCCTGTTGCTATTTTAGCAATTTTAGAATAAGGACTTTTAAAATGAACTTCTGTATTTTCGTTTATATCAAAACCGGATATTTTGAGCTTTTGACCAATATCGTATTGGTATAATTTTTCTGTAGTAATTTCTTTAATGTCATCAAAGAAAAGTGCATCTGTTGTCATATTATCATTCCTTTATTTTGTAAATTGTTTGATTAGTTATATTTACAAATGATTTAAAATCTGAATTAAGTTTGTATTCCGCTGTCTGCGGCTGTAACAAATCTATATCATATTCAGAAATAATAGCGTACATATCTGTTTGATGATTTTCACTTATGATTTTAACTTTTTGCCCGATTTCAAAACAGTCAAGTGTATCATCTACAATTGATAAATCTACAGCTTTTACACTTAAGTTACCTGACAGACTTATAATTTCGTCAAGTTTATTTTTCGCAAGTTTGAGAAGTTCAGTAGGAGAGAGAACACCGTCAAAATTAATGACTTTGTTAATTCGTCCGTACTTTTTAACTGCATCATCATTAACTAAAAATTCATTGTTATTATTTACACTCGCAATTGAAGTTTTGACCTTATCTCCTGTTTCTGTTTCGTATTCACCGCCGAGAGGTAGAATTGCTGTTGCAAAATCGTCAGCACATATTTTACGCTCAATGCTTGATAGATTTATAGCATACTTAATTTCTTGATTACACGCACGAGATAGTGTTGTGTCAAAATGTAAAACATCTTGTTCAGTTGATAATGATAATAATTCGTTGTTGTACTCAACCCACAAATATCCGTCAAGTTCATTTATAAATTTACTTTTTATTTCGCTCCAGGTATCACTATAACTTGTGTTTTTACAAGAAAAATTAAGATTTCGTAATTCATCGCTCATTACTGGTATAAAAAAGTGTGTATTTTCTGTTACTTGCTGATTGTGATTGTTTGTCAGTTGGTAAATCCAATTGCCGAATCTTTGTGTCGATTTAGTACCGTCAAGACTTTTATATTCACTGTATTCGTATGGTTTTATAATACTGTCATTTAAAACTGCAAGCATACCTTCACATTCAACGGTTTTAATGTTGTAATTATCTATTGTAATCGAATATACTCTTGATTTAAAAATGATTTTATCGTTTTTAATAAGTACAACTATTCCCACAAGCGTTTCAATACTGTTATAAGCTGCGTGCAACGGACTAAGTTTAAATGACAGAGAGCCTGCAGAATTGACGGCAGCGTGATACTCCGCAGTAATTACGTCGATTTTACCTGTTTCAAAAATTTTTATAATTGTGTTTTCCGTTAAATATTCTATTTTATATGTTGTTCCCATTTAAATCCCTTTTTGTTTTTATTATAAAATTAAAAATGTCCGCAATGTTGTACAATTTTATAATTTTATACCAAAATAAAAAACAGCGCACACCCGAAGATGTGCGCATAAAAAGCAAAAACTTAATTTAGCTTAAATAACCGCAAACTAAAAGCCACTCCAAACGGGGTGGCTTTTCTATGTGTAAGATTGAAATGCAATCAGCTTGTTTTTATGGCTGCCAATGACAATTAGGACATTCTGGATTACCATTATAAGAATTTAAAGAATGACATTTAGGACATTCCCATTTATCGTCTGACTGTAGATTGTTATTGTGTTTCAAATGACAGTTAAAACATTCGGTTGCTTCCTCTTTGTTCATACAATGACATTTAGGGCATTCCCAATCTGTTGTTTGAGTACTTACCGAATTACCTGCGCCCAATTCTTCAAGATATGAAAGAATTTTTGCAATACCGCCAAAAACTAAGCATAACAATGCAGTTGCAATCCAACATCCTACCATTAGTGCAATATTAAAACTGCGTGTTACTGTTTCTGTATATATATCAGTATGTACAGTTTCAAAAAAAGCTCCTGCTATAAATCCTGCACAAGCTCCGCAAATTAATAATATTACTGTTAGTGCTGTGTAAAACTTACTGTTCATAAAATCCACTCCTTTGTTAAATAATATAACAATTATAGTTAATTGTCAACAAATATTTTTTAATTTATAGTTTTATTTCTGTGTATTCGATTTTAATTTTACAAGATGCTAAACTTTCAACAAAATTGCTGTCTATCATACGTCCTGTGTGCATATTAAATTCGTTATCATTTGCTTGAATTGTGAATGTTGCTTCGTCTGTTATGTTGTACAGAATACTCGAATTATTATCAATATCAATTTTTAAAGCGATGTTACCTTCTGTTTCATCACCGACTTTTTGAATGAAAGTAATTTTTGCAGTCGTTGCACGACCTGTGTTTTTTATTTTTAGTGTTTGATTGTTTCTTATAATATGAACTGATGTCGTGACTTCTCTTTTTATTTTATACGGTTCACAATCAAATGAAAGGACCACATATGCGTATGTAGCTTTTCTTTCTTCAACACTAACAAATAAACGACCTTTGTAATAGTAATTATTATCATATGTTGAATAAAGTTTAACATATTGTCCGTGATAATTGTTGAGTAAATCAAGTCTTTCGTTAATTCTTTTTCCTGCAATAAACACTCTGAATTCAATATCACGATTGTTGTAATGAACTGAACCATCAATGCTTTCTGTCAAATCTAATAGACCGTCTTTGCCAGGAATTTCAACTGTATATGTACGAAATTCGGGATTTCCGATTTTTCCCGATAAAATTACACTGTCGAATTCTTGATTAATAAATAATTCATCGTTAATGACTATTTCCCTGTATTGCATATTACCAACCTCTTTTCTTTTTTGTCGATAAATCGGCAAGTGAATTGTCATATTTTTTAGTTGTTGCTCCAACAAGCAAATTACTGTCAAGATACAGCTTCGGGTCAGGCAAGTTCTTAATTATTGAAATTAATTCATCAAGTTTGCTTGCGACAGATTTTAATTCAATGTTGTTTGTTATTTCGCCTTGAAAATCGTTTGCTTTTCTAAAATTTTGAGTTGCGATTTTTATTGCTTGTTCATTATTATTAAAATCTAAACTGTCGAGCATAGCCTGTGCCATTGATTCGGAACTTCGTTTAACTTTGTACTGTTTTCCGTCTATTCCTATTGATAATCCTTCCGCAAAAAAACCGCCGAGCTTTTTTGCTTCTTTTGAGGGGGAGTTGATGCCGAGAACTTTTTTAACTGCTGAAATAGCTTTATTTCCCATAGTAATTGCTGCATTTTTTACATTATCAAGAATAGACCCGTCAGAAATTCCGTTGATGAATCCTCTGACAAAATTTACGCCGGTCTGAAAAAGTGATATTCCGCTTGTTCCGTTTTTTGCTCGTTGTGCAATGTTACGACCCGAGTTGCCGACTTCTCCGTTTTTGCTTTGCAATCCGTTAATTAATCCCTGAACAGTATACACACCTCTTTTGTGCATCTCTTTAGACGGAGAGTGCATATCCATTCCCTTTTCATATTCAGAGATAATTATTTCAGCCCAACCTTGACTATTTTCCGCAAGAGCGCCTTGATATTCTTTTGTGCCTTCAACAAGTCCTAAAACGGTATTTTTTCCGCTTTCTGTTGCTGCCTCTTTTAATTTATCCATTGATGCCCAAAGTATTTTACCATTTTCGTCAGTTGCTGAAAGAATATCGTTTTGTGAAATCATCTGTTGATTATATGCCATTAATACCGCTGCGGCATCTGAATAATCTCCGTTCAGAACTTTTTGAACATCTATTAAATCATCGTTAGTCATTATTAATTTATTAATTTCACCAACTGATTCGTTATATTTGTCTTGTAAATCATCATATGCTTCACTTTCATCTTGTAATGTTTCCAAAAGTTCAATGCCTTCTTTATAAAAAGCATCGTTTTTTGCTCCCCCTCCATAGTAATAATTTTCAAGTGCTTTTTGCGTAATATTTCTTTTTTTTAGAAAATCATCCAACTTTGTTTGTGTACTTTTGATCTCGGAATATTTAGATTCCATTTCCGATTTGATTTCAGCAGTATTTTTATTTGCTGTAATTTTAGCTTTAGCGTTTTCAGTTTGTAATTCTGAAAGTGCAGATTGATTAGCAAGTTTTTGGTAATCATCAATAGTTTTATTGATTTCTGTTCTTATTTCGCCAAGATCGCCTTTAAGGTTTACTTTACCACCATCACTTATTTCAACATATCTATCCCAAGTGTCTTCAAAGCCGTCAATGTTATCTTTAAAGTATGTAACAATTGTTTGCAATTGTGATTGTTCTTCTGGGGTTAATGTAGCTTTACCGAGAAGTTCGTCCAATTTAGCTTGATAATCATCAATTAAAGTATTGTCAGTATATAAATTATTAATACTGTCTAAAGTGTTTTTTAGAGTGTCTGTGATTCCTTGAGTTGTTTCTTCAAGTTTTTCTTTTGCTTCGTCAAGTTCAGCGCAAAATTTTCCCGCTTCTGAATTGCTCCACTCTAATTCGTTATATGTCTGTACTGCAGATATAAGCCCTATAACAAGCGTTGTGATAACACCTATAACATTTAGTGCCTGTGCTGTGTTAAGCCCTTCTTGAGCCGTTGTAGCGATGTTTGTAGCTGTTGTAAGCGTTTTGTATGTTCCGATTAAATTAGTAATACCTGTTGTAAGTTCTCGAGCTTTTTTAGCACCCCATACAATTGCTACTTGTTTAGCAAGTCCTTCTATTATTATCTCTAAATCGTCAAGATGTTCTGATGTCCAACTTATCGCTTTTTTTGCAGTAGGATACAAATCTTTACCGATCGGGGATATTATATCGGTTTTGATAGTTCTGCCAAGACTTTCCCAATCAGATTCTATGTCGCTATATTTAATATCTTTAATATCTTGCATTGATGTTTTTGTTTTATCTGCAGAGCCTTTTACATCCATCAATGCCTTAACACCGTCAATGCCTAAGTCTTCCCACATTGTGCCGAACAAGTCAACGCCTGCTTGGTTTTGGGCAACTTGATCGTCCATATCAAACAGTGCTTGCAAAACTTCGTCGGTTGCTTGCCTTGCACTTTCTCCGCCGGCGGCAAACTTTGCTTGCAACTCTTCAATAGTGCCTTTTGCACCATTACCAGCTGATTCTAAAATTTGTAATTTTTTTTTTGCTGTTTCAAGAGCTGAACTGTATTCTGCTATTTTGTCTGCGTTCTTTTGCTTTGTTAATTCACTTGTTTTTTCGTTAAATCCAGCTTGTTCAGCTTTTGCATACGATAGATTTTGCTCAAGTTTAGCTATTTCATCTTTTGCTTTCTGTATTTCTTCTGCTGATGCTTTAACTCCATATCCAAGTAGGTTAAAGCCTTCTTGGGTTGATGTAGAAGTGTCTTTAACTCTGATTCCAAACTCTTTCATTGTATCACCGAGTTTATCAACACTGAATGTACCTGCTGCGGTACCGTTTTCAAGTGAGTTGAAAAATTCTTCTGCGGAATATCCTTGCTGCTTATAGTGAACAGAATACTCATTAATTGAATCTAATAAGTCACCGTTTTTATTTAAACCGTTTTGAGCGCCTTGAACAATCAAATTAAACGCTTCATCAGCAGATATACCAAATTGATCTATAAGCATTTTAGCAGCTCTTAAAGTTTCTGTGTAGTCAAATCCGAATGTATCTTCAAGTGTAAACAAATTTTCAACTACATCTTGCAATTTTGTATCGTCTAAATCGTTTAGATTTTGCTTAATAAGAGCGATTGCTTCTGCAACATTTTCTTGGTCTTCACCAAAATTATTTTTATAAACGCTTTCGATTAGTTCTTTGTATTCTTTAACTTCGTCACTTGATAATCCTGTCAACGCTTGCAAGTTGTTTGTAGCTTTAACATTATCATTAGCTGAACCGATAGCAGTTGCTGCACCTGCAACAAGTGTTCCGCCAATTGCCGAGGCTTCTGCAATTGTATCTTTAAAAACATCTTTTAAGTCACTTGCAGATTGCTTAACATCATCAAGTTCTTTTTTAGTTTCCGACATATCTTTTTTACCGAGGTTTTCGGCTTCCTTGCTTGCATCGCTTAAAGCTGTATCGGTGTTGTCAGCTGATTTTTTTACTTTATCAAGTGCCTCTTTTTGTTTTTGCAAATCATTTTCAGCTTTAATTACTTCTCGCTGAAAATTTCTGTAAGTTTCCTCACCGATTTCACCGCTTTTGAATTTTTGATTGACTTCATCTTGTGCTTGTTTAAGAATATCAAGTCTTTTTGAACTTTCCTCAACCTGTTCTGTAAGTATTTTTTGCTTTTGAGCAACTAACTCAACATTTGTCGGATCTAACTTTAACAGTCGGTCAACCTCTGATAATTCACTTTTTAACGACCTTGATTTTTTGTTACTTTCTTCCATTGCTTTGTTAAAGTTAGATGTATCTGCACCGATTTGAACAGTCAAGCCTTTAATTTTTTTATTAGATGCCATAATCAATTACCTCCGAATTGCTTTCTTAATGATTCTCTGTCAGGCTCTTCGCTTGCAAAGCAATAACATTGTTCAAGATAATCTTTACCTTTTTCAGTTTGCGATAATTTATAAACATATGCGTCTTTACGCAATATTAAATAGTCAATATATTTCAAATTTAAAACATCTGTAATTTTCATATTTGCGTAATCGGCAACAGCCTTATCAGTTTGTGTGAGAATGTCGAAAGAATAACTGTCATCTTCAATTTCTGCACAAGGAAGATAGGGGAGAGAATATTTTTTATCAAGTTCTGTCAGTGATTTAAATAGCTGCACAAGTGCAATAATCAAATCATCTACAGAATATTTTTTTATAAGTTTTTTGGCTGAAATCTTTGTTATTTTTGACATATAATCATAAAATATGTTAATTTCAAATTCATTTGCGGTATTATTAAGTATTTTCTGTGTGATTTTGAAAATTGATTGTCCTTGTTTAACTAAATACAATTTCGGACATTCAATCATATTAAATCCTTTAATTTCAAAAGCTGACATTTTATTTCCCGTCAAGTCAAACATTAAAACACCTTCTAAAAAAGCCAGAGAAAGACCTCTGGCTTTTTTGTTTATTTCAAATTTTTTTATACGGTTGCTTTTTCTGCAGAGGTAAGTTCTTCATAATAATAAATAAGAGTACCTTCGTCATCGCAAGGCTCTGCTTTGATTTCTGCATCAATTACAGAAGCCGAATCTTTCGAAAAGCTGAATGTGCAACCTGCGCTGTTCTTGCCGACAATGAGAACAGTGATGTCACCGTCTTTCTTGTCTTTGTGCTGAAATGCCCAAACATATGATGTTTCATCAGCGTTTGTAATACCACCGATTTTTGTGAGATAATGATTTCCGTCCTCCGTTGTTGAAACTCTTGCAGTTTCAATAAGATATTTGAGTGTATCCCCGCAAAAAGTCATAAGACCTGCTTTTAAAACCGCATCTTCTGTTGTAATAACCGTTTTACTTACAAGACCAAGGTCGTCTTTTTCAGTTACTGTTTCTTTTGTGTATTCAAGAGTTGCACCGTTTTTAATGTTTGAAAAGCGGTTTTCTTCTTTGCAGATTTCAGAAAGTTCAGGAAGTGTTCCGCTGAAATCCATTCTATATAGACTGCCGCTGCCTAAAACTATTCTTTTCTTTTTCTTACTCATCTTCTTGCTCCTTTTCTGTATATGTAAATTCATATACCGTTTGATAATATTTTTCTGATTGCAGCCAAATTCGTTCAAACTTTGTATAATGAATACCGAGTTTTTTTAACGCTTTTTTAATGCGCTTTTCAGCGGCTTTATCAGGCTTATTAAGTGCATAAAGCTCTATGTCGATTGTGTGAGTTTCAAGTTCACAATCAAAGTCAGAGCCGTCAGTTTCGACCTCATCTGAATAAACACAAAAGGTTACCGCAGGAGGATTTCTGAAAACAGTTTCTGTATATGTTTTGTCTTTAATAAAGCCTGCAGATGTTAAGATTTCGTCAATCATTTCTTATAACTCCTTCGAGTTCTTTCTCGTATTCAGTTGCAATCTCTTCATATATTTTAGAAATGAAATGCGTTCCCGGTGTTCTCGTTCCGTTTCGGTTTTGGTGACCGTGCTCAAGCAGATGTGTTAATCTGTAGTTTGGGTCTTTAACGTACCAAGTGCCGATTACTTCATTTACCGCATTTGTTTCTGTTGTACTTGAAATGCTGTCAGCAAAATGTTTTCGTCCTTTAATCTTGCTTTTCGGTGCTTTTTCTTTTGTTCTTTTCACGAATTTAGACATTGTCTTTTTTGTGATTTTAAAAGATTTTTCTACAATTTCATCTGAATAAACTTTAAAAACTTTTTGAATTTCTTTTTCTATGTCGCTTGCTTTCACACCTTTAGCCATTTGCGACACCTGTTAATTTTACAGTTTTGTGACTTTCCATATAATCATCATAGTCGTTTATGTAAAAGACCTTATTTCTGTAAATAATTCTGAAATTCTGAAAATTGCCGAAAATCTGTTCTAAAGCTGAAAAGTAACGCACTTCAAAAGTTAATGACATACCTGTTCGTTCAGCGCCGTTTTCAGAGAAATTTTTTGCACTCGTTTTGTTGACTTTAGCGTGAAGTTTGAATTCTTTTTCGTATTCGTCAGTATCACTATTGAGTTTTTCGATTGTGATAGGTTTATCAAAAACCATTCTCTTCACGCTCCTTTTCAATCTCAAGTTTGAGTTGTTGTGCAAAGTCGGCTGTCAACTTATTAACACTTGCATTGCTTTTAGCTGACAGTGTTCGAGTGTCGTATAAATCAGCGACTACCCTTAGAGCGAGTTCATGCACTCGCTCATCGTCTTGAGGATAGTTCTTACCGATAGCCCCTTGAAGATATTTATCCGCTGCATTAATGGACCGCTTGATGTTTATTGCTGACATTTCATCGTATTCATCAATGCCTAAAAAAGCATTAACATCATTTATAGTAATAAACATAGCTTATACCTTTTTTCGTCTTATTCTGTTACAGTGTATTCACAATAAACGAATGCGTCATTATCCTTAAGCTTTGTGTCATCGCGCATAATTCCTCTAAAAAGAGTTAAATTCTGCGAGAAAGCATTTAATGAACCCACACTTGCAATGTCGCTACCCTTAATTTCAAGTGACTGGCGGTCAAATCTCTTTATAGCTTCATGTAAATCACCTACAACAAAAGGAATTTTCTTGCCTGTTGTTTTGAGAACGCTGTTTGGGACATTAACAATCTCAATCACTCTTGCACCAACAGAAAGTTGAAGTTTCTTAGGTTCTGTTGGAATAGGATTGAGAAGAGGTCTGCCATTTGTATCAACGAGATTGTCAAGAAGATCTACACCGTCGTCGTTAGTGTATATTTTACTTGTGTCTGCATACGCAGCACCGAGAGTAACGTTGACTACTTTCTTAAGACCTTTGACAACATCAGTGATAGCTGTCTTTGTTTTTGTTGCAAGAAGAGTGAGAACATCATTATTGATAGTTGCACGTCTGTTTTTTGCAAACCATTCAACAATTACATTTTCAATATTTTCTGCTGTATCCCTAAGAAGAGAATTTGTTACAGCAAGAACGCCGCCTTTATCTGTGATTTCAAATGTCTGCTTTTCAAATTTCGGTTCAGCAATTTCAGCAAAATCACTACCTTCGTCAACCTTTGAAAAACCTGTAACGTCTGTTTTCTTCTGATAAATTCTTGAACCTTTTGCGGTAGTAACATTTTCCTTGTCAATATAATCTTCAAAACTGAAATCAGCTGTTTTGTACTGATTAATTTTTGTCTGAATATCCTCTGGGACAGTGTAACCGCCGTCGTCGTTCACACCCTCTGACAGCTTTTTTGTTGCAAGAAGTTTAATGTCATTTGCGAACTTCTCTGTTGAGTTTGTTTCTTTTCCTTTTTCGCTTTTGCGTTCGTCGAATTTCTGACCCGCTGCAATTTTATCATTTTCAAGTGCTTTCTTTTCTGCTTCAAGTTCAGACTTAAGTATTTCAATTTCATCAAAAAGTGCATTTGCTTTCTCAATGTCCTTGCTTTCACCGTCAAGGAAAGACTTAGCCTGTTCGTTTTTAGCCTTAATTACCTCAAGTAATGCTCTGATTTTCTTATTCATTCTGATACCTCCGTAAGAATATAGTTTTCATTTACTTTTACTTTCAAAAGTAAATTTTTTGCGTTTTCTGTAACCTTTTTTGATGCTTCAAACATCTTTTCGAACGATTTAACAGTTCCGGCTCTTGGTTGAGCAGGAACTGCAACGAAAGAAAGTTCGTATGCTTCTTTGCAACCATCGATAACCAAATTGCAGATTTTTTCTTTGCCATCGACAAGATATTTTCTGCCGTTGTAGTGATGACAGTATTCTTTCATATTGTCTGCTCCGCAAATATTACAAATCAACTTTTCTGGTAAAGTGGACGTCGAAACTTCTTTGTGAATACCGCCTGCAATATTTTTGATTAAATTTGCATTGCTTGCAGTTTTAATCATATAGATTTTTGCAATAAGTTCTGCGTGATTTTCGCCGAGCTCTGTCTTATCTTCACTCGTTATAATTTCAGTGTCATAAACCCGAGCAATCTGTTTTTCCGCTGCGCCTGTGTGGTCGAAAATAAAAGTTTTCCCCATATACAAGGATTTGAGGTCCTGCAAAGCCTTTAATGTGAATGGCATACAGTTTCTATCGTCTTGCTCATTATCGGCAATCATTGCTTTAAAAACAAACACATCATCCGCAGTCACGACGGATAAGGTGTGTTTGTTGATTTTAGCAAGTTCTTCATCACTTAACTTTAGCGAATTGATATTTACAGTTTTTTCAATAATTCCTTTCATTAGCTTTTTACTCCTTCCTCGTGGTTTGGTATATATTGAGCACCTACAGCCGTAATCGGTATGCTTGCACCGTTTCCGACGAGGACATCTCCGCCTTCACGATTTGATAAATCGAGCTTTGCTCTTGCTTCGTTTGGTGTCATCATAAAACTGTTGACTGCAGTAGAAAGTGTTTCGACTTTGTTTCTGAAATCAGCTCTTAAAATAACATCAACATTAAATTTAGCGTAATATTTGTCGCTTGTGATTAATTTGTATGTTATTTCTTCTTCGTATTGCTTTATGATATAGAGCAAAGTATCAACTAAAAATGATAACTGTTGACTTTCAGCGCTTGCGTAGCTTGATTTTGTATAATCGCCAATTTGCACAGGCTTGATTCCGAAAGCGGCTGCGACTTGCAAAGCTGAATACTGTTTTAATTCTAAAAATTGATTTTCGGATAGCCTTGTATTTGCTAAGGTTTCCATTTTTGTACTGATTGGCAATGGAATAACATTTTTAATTCCGTTTTTTTCGTACTTTCCGTCAATAAAATTTTGAATACCTTTAGAAAATGTTTTTACAAGGTCGTCATTTAAATCGCCTGTATAATAAACCGCTGCTTTGCCTGAAAAGCCGTTATCATATAAATTGTTTATCATCTTTTGACTTTTTATATTTGCATTAATTGTTTCTGAAAGAACTGTTTTAACTGCTTTTCCTACAATACCGTCATATGTTGCTGAATTTCTAAAATGCAAAACTTCATCAGAAGATAAGATGTATCTTTTCCCGTCATTACCTGCATAGATATAATAGACATCGTCTACATCGCGCAAAATGTGAGCATTATCATACCAAAGTTCAACAGCAGAAGAGGGGAGAGGGTAAAGCTGCATATCTCTGCCGGCACCGACTATCATTGCGTACGCATTGCCATAATGATTTCTGTTGAATTCCATTGTGCTCCAAAAAAACGAAGCTGGCATATATGCATTTGGTCTGTCGTGTAAAACTTTCCAGAGCGGATGATTATATTCTTCTCTTACGCCGCCTGTTGTAGGATAACTAAGAACTTTTAACGGCATTTTACCAATTGCTTCACTTAAAGTCTTTAGACATGCATAATATGTAGCGTTTGACAAAGCACTCTTAGGAGTATTTTCAACATCAATTCCGAGAAAATCAGCAAGTTGATACCATCCGTCAGTATTTTTCTTTGTCTTTTTAGCTTTCCAACTGTTAAAAAAACCCAACTATAGCCACCCCATTTCTTTGATATATTTTTCAATTTCAGCTTGTGAATTAATAATTTCGCTATTTTTATTTTTCATAGCTAAATAATGAGAATCAATACAAGCATCAACAGGATCAATCCTGTTTGTATTTTTGAAATCCCTTTTTTCAATTTTGATTTCATCAAAGCTGTTTTTAACCGTAACGGCGTTTGCAAATGAATATTCAAGTAATGTGTTTTTTGCATTATATCTGATTTTGCCGCTTTTAATTAAAAGCCTTAAATCAACAGTAGCATCGTTTAAATTCCTTGCTGATTGTGTTATTACAAAAACATCACATCCAAAATCTTCAAGTTCGGATAATATTCCGTCTGCGTTATGCGGATCAATTCCAATTCCTCTGAATTTTAAATTGTATTTTTGTTTAAGCCTTTTTAAATCTTCAATGATAAATTTGTAATCGTTTTTGTAATCACTTTCTGAACCTGTAACAGTAATTAAACCTTCTTGTTCCCATAAATCGTAAGGAACAAGGTCACTTTCGAGATGTTCTGCAAAGCGACCACGGGGCATATATGAATGAGAATCAAAAAACAAACTTTCTCCTGCCAAAACTTCTATCGAAAATGAAGTCAAGTCACCACCTGATGAAAGGTCAAGTCCTACATAGCATTCATAACCTTTATAATTTTCAAGTGATTCATCAATCGCACATTTTTTCAAGTCTTCCGGACTAATGTAGCTATTGTCACTGTTTGTTGCCCACATGTTGAGTGATTTTACAATGTAGTCTATTTTTTCTTGACCGCCCATATTTTTTGCTGTTTCGGCTTCAACGAGAATGTTTTTTATTTTTTCTTCATCACCAATATAAAGAGGGTTTGCTTTCAGTATGTTTTCAAGTTTGTAGATATTGTCACCATCATCAAGAGTGAAAATGTCTACAAATATGTCATCTGCAACAATTATCCCTTGCAAGACTTTAATGCAATAATCATCAAATTCTTTACAAAAGGACCGAGGATTTTTACCCCGTGTGGTAATAATCGATAAAAGCGTTTCCGGCAAATTTCGTGTGCCTTTGTACAAAGCGGAATAAATGCTATTATCTTTGTGTTGATGTAATTCATCAAGACTTGTAAAAATAGCTCTGAATCCGTCGTCAAGACCGCCTTCTTTTGAAAGAGCTTCAATCTTGCAGCCTGTATTCAGAGCTGTAATAGTTGAAATGTAATCTTGAATTTTAAAGTATTCTTTTAAATCATTGTCAACTTCAATGAACTTTCGCATTTCATTCCACGCTATTTTTGATTGTCTTTTTTTCGTTGCAGCGGTAAAAAGCAAACCGTCTTGATAGCCCGAAAAAGCAGCTATGTACGGACCCATTATTCCATTTTCAAAACTTTTTCCGTTTTGCCTTGCAACTGATTTATATCTTCGCCGAAATCTTCTGTAACCGTTTGTTCTTAACCAACCAAATGTACAGCCTAAATCAAATATTTGTGATGGAATGAGTTTAACCGGCTTTTGCTTAAAGCCTTCTTTGATTGTTAATGTTTCAGCAAACTTGAGAATATTCTCCGCTGCTTCTGCATTCCACACATATTCGAAATCCTCTGTGCCTTGTCGTTTTAAATCATTTAAATGTCTTTGGCAAGCTAAAATGTGTAATTTACAACAGTATTTTACTTGATTGTTTACGACAGCTTGAGCATACTCTGTTACTCTGTCATTCATAAGTTTTAACCAACTTCGTATTTTGCAAACTTGTTTTCTTTAGCTTTTTCTGCTGCTTTTGGAACAACAAGTTTACAACGGCTCGAAATAGTCATTCCGAGGTCAACTGCACATTGACGACATTGTTTAAAAGCTCTATCTTGATTTTTATAGTATGCATCAAGCACATAAGGGTCTTTGATTACTTCGGATTTTTGGATTTGTTTTGATAATTTTACATACATTTCATACGCAATAACATATCGAGCAATAGCATCTGTATCTGTTATATTTACAATTTTTAGTTCTTTTAATTGCTCAACAATTAAACAGAATCTCTCACGCTGTTTTTTTGTTGTTAAACATTCAGGCGGTGAGAGATTATCGCATACAGGCTTAATTTCGTTGTTTTCTCGTTCGGCAATTTCTGCTTTTGTTAAATGTTTTTTACCTTTAGCTTTTAAAAGTTCAATAGGTTGTCGTTGCCCTGCCATAATCTCACCTCCTGATTTTGAACGCCGTGGGGAGTTTTTTCTACAAAAAGGTTACCTGCACCGTTTCCTTTTTGGTTGTCGTGAATTTTTTGACTACCCCTTACCGTTTTTTGGTAAAAACCGACGGTGCTTGAGATTGTGACACTTTGTACAAAGTGATTGTGTGTTTGAAAAATCAAGTCGCATTGCCCAACCTTCATCGGTTTGAATTGGTATAATATGGTCCACTTCTTCTGCAAGTTGACCACATCGGCGGCATTTATATTTATCTGTTTGAAGCCTTTTCCGTGCGAGCATTTTCCATTCTTTCGATTTGTAAAAATTACTGTACTTTGGATTTCTTTTTCGATTATATTTTGCAGATAATTTAGCTTTGTTTTCTTTTTCTCTCTCAGCAGCAATCGACTTACATCTGTTGCAGTATCTTTCACCGTAAGGAATGAAAACATTACATGTAGCACATTTTTTTAATAGCACTTTTGACCTCAAAAAATTAAAATAAAATTTTATAATTTTATTTTAAAACTTATTTTGTCCGCAATGTTGTACAAATGAAAAATATTTTTATCTTTTAATATAAATGTCAAGTAAATCATCAGCTGATACTTCAAGAGCAATTGCTATTCTCTTAATTGCAAAGGCGCTCGGTTGAGTTCCTTTGAGATATGAGCATATTGAAGTTTTTGAAACACCTGATATTTCTGCTAAATTTCTCGCATTAAGTTTTCTTTGACACATTATTTTTTTTAGATTTTTAGAAAAACTTAAATCAACTCTAAAATGTTGTCCGTTTTTTTCTGACATTTAAACCAAACTCCTTCCGTACCGCTGCGTTTGATAATTTATTAATTGATTTTGTTGCGTAGCTATTTCTGCTGCTTTTTTGATAAGGATTTCAACATTGTCGCTCATTTTACAATCTCCTTTTTAAGATAGATTGTTTAAATTTCTTTTGCTCATTTTATTTATTCACAACTTTGCCTTTTTCTGTATAATCACGTTCAAGCGGAATTTTAAGGGTGTCGATTACCTGCCTATCGAGGTGTTCCCAGAACACCTCATCTTCGTTAGAATGGTTTATAACATTAGTCATTTCTTCAAATGCTTTCATAAGCCTATTATGGCCAAATCCAAACTCCTGATTTAACACAAAAAGCATTGTTTTGAAAAGTCTGCGTGTTAATCCTTTGTTTTCTTTATCACGGACCTTGTTGTATTCGTTATTGACGAGTCTGACAATTTCCTTTTTCGTTTCACGCTTGATATTCACCGGCACTCTTGCTTTCATTCCAAAACCTCCAAATCATCAAGATAATCAGCCACAATTCCGTACGCTATCACCATTCCTTCGCTTATGTAATAATGTTTGTCCTTTCTGCTTTTGCTGTCATTATATCCGCTCATCTTCTCCTGTTCACTTTCTATGCGTTCGGATATTTCAGCTTTTAATTCGTCAAGTGTCATTCTTCTGCCTCACTTTCAAGTGCCTCACTTTCAAGCCAATGTTTTATGCAAGCGGTGCAATCATCATCGAAACAGCTGTCGCTGAATTGCTTTTCCATAGGACCGCTGGCGTGTGATGTTCCGTATGGGCAGGCAAAAATCGTCATAGGGCTATCAGCCATTTCGTCGATACTCATTGATTTGATTTTTTCATAATTAGTCATTGTGTTTACACCTCTTGCAACAGCTCTTCTCGTTTCTGTGTTGTGTAATTCGTTTCGAATGTCAGCTATTTGGGGCACTATCTTGTCAATGCTCCCTGACGCACTTGCTCCGTTTGCAGCAGTAATATTTGAGGTAATGTGCGTTACCTCTGCTTCAAGAGTGGCTATCCTGACTCTGTAATTACAGATATTGTCACTCATTTCTCTGATTTGTTTTAGGTTCATTGTTTGTCAGCCTCCTTGTTGCAGTCAATTGCATAAATACAAAATGATAGCTTGCTCCAGTGAAGTCATTAACCCACATATCGTCTTTGTAAAAATAATATCCATCAGGCACAGGCAAAGCCTCGCCTTTTTCAAGTTTTTTGAATTCACGCTTTTTGCCCTCAACAACTGTTACTTCGGGCTTGGTTAGATTTCTTGATGTTCTTAACCTTTTCTTTCCGCAAACATCTTTGCGAATATATTTTGCAAGATCGGCAAAATTGCCGTCTTGATATAGCGGTGTGAAGTTTATGCCGTTTTTCCATTGCCAACACTCTGTTGCAATTTCTCTGATGCAATCTTCAATCACTATATGCAGATGCCAATTCTTACCGAGCTTGCCACATTCACAGTAGCCAATGTATTTGAATTGTACTCCTATTTTTTCTGCTCTGCGTTTGATTCGTTTGAAAAAATTATTAACAATCTTTTCAAACTGCTCCTCTGTGAATTCTCCTTTGGGCGCTGAAAAGCGAGCAAACCAATCTCCTTCGGTAAAGTTACAGAGGATAAGTCTTTGAGTATGCTGCTCTCCACGAATGCGGTTTGCAAGTGCTTGTTTTTCGTTTGTTTTTGCTTGATTGAAATTGCGTGCAATGTTCTTTTTGTTACGCTTGCGTAATGATTTATAATATTTTATTTCGAGCATAGGCCCTGATTTAACTTCACATTTATATATGTACATTTTATAAATCCTTTATTATATCATTATTTTTTATAGCGGTCACTTAATTAATTACTTGAGCAGGATATGCAGGGGCATTTCAGCCCCTGCGATTTTTACTTGAAATATTCAAGATATGATTTTACTATGCCTTTGCAATTTTCGGATTTTACAGGAACTCTATGTGCAACAACATTAAGATTATCGCAATCAAGTTCTTTGTATATTTCCGCTGCTCGGTTCTCTTCGGTTGACTTGTAAAACTTAAATAGTAAGTCAACAAAAGGTATGTCACCGAAACGGTCGAAAAATAGTGCTTCGTTCTTAGTAAGAACTTGTACGCATTTCTGCTTGTAGTCCTCATCGGTTTCTGCCTTTATGAACAGCTGATTATACACATCTTGCTTTGTGAGCAGGTCGATAACTTCTAAAGCTGTTTTTAAAGCATTAGTGTCTTTGTTATTGATTTGATGTGCAAGTTCTGTAAGTTTGCAAGATGTTTCTCTTGTTCGTTTAATCCATTCACGGTGCTCAATCTCTGCGAAATATGTTTCTGTTCTGAATCGTCTGTATTCGCTCAATAACTTGTATTTGACCTGCACACAACTTTTAGCCGAGAGCAAGCCGATTTTGCCGCAACTATATATAGCTGACATCGACAGCACAAACCAACGGTTGTACGTGTCAAGACTGTTTATTATATCTGTATCAATTTCACCTGCGATAAATCCGACCGCAAGCTTGTCAAGTTCACTCAGAGTGTCAAAATTGCTCTCTTCTGCGATTTCTTCGACTTTGGTTTCTGCATTTTCATTTTCCATTGTTATTCTCCTAAATTCAGATTCTTGTAGCCGAGCGGCTCTGCGTACTTGAAAACCAGTACCTTTTCCTCTGCCATCGTTTTTATTCCGTCCTTTCTTCCTGTATATTTTCCCCAGCAGTTGCACACCACTCCTCTGCTCCTCGCTGAGCAGCGTGTAAAATGCCTGCAATTCTCACAGCTTTTCATCTTCACTGTCCGCCTTTAGCTTTATGTACTTAAGCAGCACAGCCGAGGCCTCCTCCCAGCCATAGCAAACAAGCGCCATATTTCCTTGTTCGATAAGTCTTTTTATCCACTCTTTCTGCTTTTGTGTTGCTTTGTTTTTCCCAACCTTTAATTCAATGTAAAGTGCGTGAAATTTTCCTCTTGCAACCGGCAAACACAAATCAGGCACACCGGCTCTCACACCTTGCCTTTTAAGGTTAAATGCCTCTTTCTGATTTCTCTTGCCGCCATTTGGTACATGAAACAGCAAGTCAAGCTGTGGATAAGTGTTCCTTGCATATGCTACCCAGTTGAATAGCTTGATCTGCTCATACGCCTCATTTGTCATTACTTTCACTCCTCCAAAAGTTCGGGATTATCATAGATATTGCTAATCACAACCGAGCGTTTACAGACGAATAAATCTAAATCATCGACGCCGCTATGACCGCATTCTCTCACAATCCACCTGTTCTCAATCCAACAAATTTCATAATTTGTGCGACCGCCGTCCGTATCGCCAAAGCTGCAAATATCGCCTTCAAAAATCTTAGCGCCGTCCTTGTCCTTAAAGCCTGTGTACTGTCCAATGGTTTTGAGAATAATCGGGTAAGCTGTATTTTCATCATTAGGTTGTATAATGTGATACTGCCCCCATATTATTGCCAATAAACCTTCGACCCACGCATCATTATCTACTCTCTTGCCTTTGAATAAAATTTCTCTCATCTATAATTCTCCTTTCATTTATCATATTCATAACCTTAAGGCTGTCGGCTTGCATTATATGCTCATTAACAATCATTTTCTCTGTTTTAGTAACCTTGAAATACTCACCACACAAATTCAGAACATTCTGAATACATTTCACAACATTGTCTGCCTGTAATTCCATTCCGTATACAGATTTCAACGATGTAGTGTAGTCTTTTCTCTTTTTGCAATTTGCAAACTTGCGCTTTAAAATTTCGATTATAAAAACTCCATCACCACAGCAGGGCTCAAGGAAAGTCCGTTCAGGCTTAAAAGTTTCGGGTGGCAGCATATCAAGCATTTGATTCACTGTTTCAACCGATGTAAAAACCTCTCCAAATTTTTGTATTCGCTCTTTTTTTGTAAGGCTTGTGCTATTCATCAAGTATCACCTCTAAATTCTCAAGATAATCTGAAACAATTTGAAATGCAAGCAACATACCCTCGCTTTCTATGCGTTCGGATATTTCAGCTTTTAATTCGTCAAGTGTCATTCTTCTGCCTCACTTTCAAGCCAATGTTTTTTGCAATCAATGCAGTTACCGTGGAATTTATTACAATATTCCATCGGAACATGACCGACACACCCGAGCAAAGTAATATCACCTTGAACCATTTCGTCAATCGACATCTGTTTGATTTTCTCATAATTAGTCATTGTTTCGCTCCTTTTTTCTCTCCTCAATTCTTCTTTTGTGTACTATTTCTTTCTGTATCATAGCGTTATATTCTTCCTCGCCGATAATTTCCTTGAAACAGCTTTCGCAGTAATCTAAATTAAATCTGCCGCCGTATGTAGTGTATGGTCTTACAGCCAGCTCAACCTTCCTGTTGTCGCCGTATTTTAATTCTTTTCCACACTTGTTGCAAAAAGTCTTAGTCATTTACTTTCACTCTCCTCGACACGCTTATTCCATTTTTCAGCGCACCATCCAACATATCCTGTTTCTTCATCGGCATCTCCTGCAGGGATAGTAAACGGCATACAGATTTCATCAAGTGCACAATTTTGTTCCGTATCTGCGTGTAGATAATATTGGTGGACAACCGTTTGCCCATATTTATTCACAAAAGAATCTCTATAAAATTTCATTTCCCCACCGCAGAACGGGCAAGGCTTAATTTTCAGTTCAGCCATTATTTTTCACTCTCCTCAATCGGCTGATTCCAACACTTAACGCAGTCACCGTCGTTTCTGCAATTGTCTACGCTTATAAGGCTCAATTCATAAGGACAAAAAGTGGGTGTTCCGTCATCATTGAGCAGAATATTCGGATGATTATTTAAGAACTCACTCAAATAAGTTTTTTGCGGGTGTTCATCACTCCACTTTTGTATGATTGCAATCGCCTTTTCGGGGTAAATCCTTTCAAAGTCCGAACACAACATCGTATCGCCTAAACCATTATTTAAATGGCTCAAAGGGCAGTCAGCACAATTAAGTTTACATGCATATCCACCGTGATTTAGTTTATGTTTTTTCGTCATTCTTTGCTTTTCCGCAAAGTAATTTTCAGTTCTTGAACAATCAATCATTTTTCTTACCTCTCTTTTCACTCACAACATCTGATATAATCTTTCCTGCACGCACTAAAGCTGTGTATTCGCCGTAGCTGTAATATGTGTTATGTATTTTGTTATACTTAGCAATCTCAAGACATACCAAATCAAGATGATCAAGTTTTTTCTGTTTCATATCATTTCTCCTTTTATTTTGCTTTTTGCCGCTGCTTCAATTTGCGCTTGCGTTGTTCTTGTACAGCAACCTCAACAGGCTTACCTCGATTTGTTGTATTCTTTATAATTCAATTTTACCATTCATTAAATCTGGTAATAATGCGTCCTTGAGTTCGGCTAAATACTGATTCTGCATTGTGTTGAGTAAAGAAATTTGATTTTTCCATATTGTCAAAAAGTGAATAAAAATATCAGGTAACAATTCTTTATCGTTGCACTTAAATGCAAATTCGTTCTTATTTTTTGTGAACTGAATATAATCGGACTTTTCAATTTTAATGCCTAACAATTTGGATTGTTCGTCCGCAAACTGATTTGAGTTTTTGTTTTCATCTTTATAAAGCTGAACATCAAAGCCTAATTTTCTGGCAATTATTTCGTTAATAACTAACTTACAAGCGTTTTGCATTTTGGTAATATAATTGATATTATCGGCAATTTCTTGAAAATCACGATGTTTATCGTCTTCAAAATCTTCAATACTTACATCAAAAAACATACTCGGAGCAAGCATATATTTTTTCTCTGCTATCTCAACATTGGATTTTATCAATGAATAATTTTTCACTTCGTTTTGATTTTTTATAACATCAAGAATTTTCGCAATATTTTCGTCAGTCAAAACATTAAATCTCTTTTTGTAAGTTCTGTTAGTGTGAGATTTGCCACCAAATTGACCATTCTGTTCTCGTTCCTCGGTAATACAGTTTTCGTTATTATGTATTAATGTAACTTTACCTTTGCTCGACTTGTTCTTGTTCAACACCATAATACAAGTCGCAATTGATGTACACTCAAACATATTGCTAGGCAATGTTACTACAGTTTCGATTAAATCGTTGTCAATCAAATATTTTCGGACATCATATTCGTTTCGCTGTGTCAACGCCCCCATCGGCAAAATCAAAACTGCTTTATCTGCATTTGAAATGCAATTTAAAACAAACGCATAATTGGCATTGCTTGCTGGCGGAACAACTGGAAATCTAATATCGTTTTCGAGCGGTAGCGGCGGTTGCCATTTCATGTTGTAAGGCGGATTGCTTACTGCAACGTCAGTTTTAAAATTCGGCACAGTATTTGCTATTTTAACTGTGCTGTATTTTTCACCGCTACTAAGTTTATATATCTTATATTTTTCTTGTTTTAGCACATCACCGTTTACAACATAGCCATTTGCATTATGCAAAGATAAATTAAACAGCAAAAACGGGATAACATTCTCATCAAGCTCTTCTATATACACATTTGAAATAGTTTTATCTTTTAGATTTTGCAAAGTCAATGCTCCACTGCCACCGCAACAGTCGTAAATAGTTTTGCAGTCGCCTGCCAAGGCAGATACTAATTTGCAAAGACTCTTCGGGGTGTAGTCCTGTCCCTTTTCCGCTCGGTCAGCTTCATAATATTGCCATAACGCCTGCAACCAGTCTTTTGAACCGTCACCAAGTTTTTTATACTCATCAAAAATATAAAAATTTGGCTTTAAAACAACATCAAGTAAAGCATTTCCGATTTCTGATGTTTTGGTAACATTGAGTAATTCAAAAATTTTGTTTTTAAATTCAAGTAGTTCCATAACATGCTCCTTATATAAATATCAAAAGAGCAGCCGCACCTGCTCTGCAGTAACATTATGCAAGTCAGTATTATATTTTAAGAAGAATAATCAACGAAAGTTGTACTTTCTGATATATAGTAAAGCCGTGCGGAGCTTACTAACTGATTAATTAAGATTTGCAATAGTATTGCTCAAGAAGTTTTGTGCAATCTGCTTGAGCTTTTCACCTTGCGCCGAATTTGTTTCACAAATTTTCTCAACGCTGTTAATAAACTTTTTGAGATGTGATTGTAACTCGTTGAAGTAAAGAGTTGCTGTCACAAGGTCAGCATCTGCATTTTTGTCAAGCTTGTTTGCTAACTGTTTTGCTTTATCAAGAGCGGCTTGTCGTTCTTTTTCAATAGATTCAAGCTTTGCTTTGTAGTCTTTCTCAAGAGTTTCTTTAACGCTTGATTTTGTTTTTTCTGTAGCTTGTTTAACGGCTTCTTCAACAGCGTTTTGTTTTTCTTTTTCAAATGACGCTTTTAAGCTGTTTATTTTGCTTTTTGCCGCTGCTTCAATTTGCGCTTGCGTTGGTTCTTGTACAGCAACCTCAACAGGCTTGCTTTCGAGTTCTTTAATTCGTTTGTGCAATAACTTGTTTTCATCTGCGAGATTTTGTTTATCTGCTTGTAACGATTTCTGTGCGTTGTTGCTGTCGTTAAGTTCGTCACCGAGAAGAGCAAGCTGTTCACCTTGCTGCTTGCTTTTTTCAACAAGTTCTTTAATTTCTTTGACAGACATACCAGCAAGGTCATTTTCTGCTATAATTTCAGCTCTGTCTACTGCACATACTTCTGTAAGTAATTGCAATTTAGTAATACCAAGCTGTGCATTTGACTGCAAAACCGTACCGCCAAGCTTTTCGTATGTGCTGATGTAGTTGTATGCTTGTCTGCGTTTAATGCCGCAGGCTTGCTCTGTGTATGTATCAAATGTTTCAAAGCCGAGTGCTTCGTATAAGTGCTTATCTCTCATTAATTTAAGATTTTCACACAAGCTAATCATTGCATTTGCAGCCGTCTGCTCTGCTGTTATTATTTTCTGATGAGTGTTTAGTGCTGACATTGTATCTGCTGACATTTCAGTGATGTTGAAATCAGCTATACTCATTATGCTGCTGTTGTCTGACATTTTTCTTTACTCCTTATCAGTGGTTCTATTTTTGTTTTATACCATTTATCCATAAATTTTTTAACTTCGTTTGGATATGAGCAATTTTCAAATCCTCTGCACTGCTCAATTCTAAGTGTCACAGAATTAAGCTCAAGCGTAAAGTAAGGTTTTTCTTTTTCACTTGTCTTACGAATGAAAAGTATAATTGTCTTTTCTGTTGCTACTTTTTTTGCGTAGGTCGCTACACAATGGCATAGTGTTTTACCCTCGTTTTTTAAGTCATTGTGTCTTACGGGCGGCATAATACAGAAGTCTTTATCTTCATAGCTGTACAGATTACTATATTTTTCATACTGTCGGGCTATCTGCGGCAGCTCTCCTTCGCTGAAATTTTTGTCGTGGACTATATCTAACGCTAAATCGTGAGCCTGTTTAAAATTTTTAGGGTAGAGGACCTCTAAATTCGTCAGGTCGTATTCAAGCAAGGCAGCGTTTTCTATATAGTCTTTATAATCACTAAAAAAATGCCGTCTTGGATCCCACCAACTGTCTTTATCTTGGCTTGTGCAATTTTCGCTTTCCCATCTGCGGAAAAATTGACAAAATTTTCTTAGAGAACTGTATTCTAAAATTCTTAACATATCATTAACATCACAGTTGATCATTGAACGAATTGCAAAAAATTCTTTTAACTCTTCAATGTCAATTTTTCTGCCTGTTTGTTTATACGCTTTGTATAGTTTGAATTCGTATAATTTGGGGTTTAACTGTTTTAAAATTTTTAAATCGTCTTTAGTAATTCCGAAACTTTTTCTCAAAGACCCTTTTGCTAAATCAAATTCAGTACATCTGTATGTGTATGTAATGACATCTCGTGCAAGATTAATTAAGCCGTTGTCGATTATATTGTTAAGACTTGCAACTTGATTGACTGCGTTATACAAGTTTTCACAACCGACAGGATTGCATAACCTCGCTATCCTGCCGTAGTCGATATGCCACTTGTTAAATCCTTTTACACGCTTAAATATCTTATTGAGTGTGCCGGGGTAGAGTTGCAAACTTGAGTTTACACTTTTATAATAATCCTTTCGCCAGTCACCGCCTTTGTAATCTTCGTCATATGTGTATTGTTCCTGCACTCGCATTTCTTGTCCGTCAAAATCGCAAGTTATTCTTGAAAGTTCTTGTATACTGATGACCGGCTTAATTCTGCCGTAACTGTAGTCATATTCGATTACAAACTCACGAGCACAAAATCTTGTTCCTTTGAACGGTTGCAGATACATTATTGTTTCTCTGTTACAAAAGCCGTTTGAATTCAAATATTTTCGATATGGTTTTGCGGTACACTTTTTGTGGCAAACAGGGCAAGTGACTTTATCTCCGCTGCGTACCTTGTTAATAGTAACCTCGTTACTGCATACGGAACATCTTGCAGTAGTCTGCTTTTTGCCGTTGGCATCATAAAACATATATCGGCTATATGCCATTACGGTATTATCAATCCATTTATGTACCGCCTGCGGCAGTGGTCTTATTTCTGCCAACTCGTAACTTATACTGTCTTTGATTTTTTGGTATTTATCTTTGAGCCGTTTTTGTCTTACTGCACTTTGCCAAGCGATTATTTTTTCAATGCCTTTTCCTTTTGCATATGAGCTTGTGTCCGCCAAATAATCGTCAATGATTTTATCTGTTTCAGCGCTGAACGGATAATAAAATTTATTGTAATAATAACCCATATACAAGCTCTTTTCGCTTACTTCACCCTTGGAATCAATGGTGAGCCATTTATCGTTGCCTTGTTTGTTTTTTCCAATGAGCAGACGATAACAAAATTTAGCGTCAGGTGCAGGCGAAAAAACATCTACAATAAGAGTATTTTCACCTGTTGAGGTGTCGAGAAAAGCGTCATACACATAGTTGTATTTGTTGCTTGTATAATTATTGTCCCATAGGTCGGTATGTTGAAATTCAACTACCGCTTGCATAACCGGTACATCTTCTCGATTTTTATCAATTGGTAATGCTGTCAGCTTTTTCTTTTGCATTGTAATTCTCACCTCACAGCAAATCCATAAGATTTATATAGCTTTGCTCTTCGGTAGATTTGGCAGGAGCAGGGGAGGCATTATTCATTCGCCACACTTCAGGCGGTAATTCCTCGGGTGTAGGAATTGCATAGAATTCGCAAATTGCGGTCATAACCTCGTAAGGATTTGCAAGCCTTTGCTTTATTACGCTTGCTACAAGTGCATTCAACTGCATTTCTTTGATTTTCAAATCCTGTAGCACAATTTCCGCACTCTCCGGCTGTGCTGTGATGATGTCAATGAGCTGTTGCATAACATTCCACTCATTTGAGTATTTTTTATAGTTCTTGCCTTGAATTTTAATGCAGTCAACTGCATTTTCTAAAATATTCATAATTTCACCTCTTGATTTTTTAAGAGAGAAAAGATATAATAAATACGGTAAATATTTTTATATCTTTTCACTTTGCCGCCAGCTGTGCATTAGCTGGCGGCTTTGTCTTTTGCATTTAAAATGTAGTCAATCTTCGACTTGCAAGCCTTGATGTGTTCTGTTGTTGGATTTTCAAGGAGTTCCGCCATATCTTGTAAAATATACGGAATAGTGTCGATGAAGTCGGGATTGTAGCCTGTGTTCTCGTAGTCGTAAAGTTTGCGAATACAGCCGTAAAACTCATTCGGCACATCTTTACAATCGTGCATTTTGCCGTAGATGTCCTTAACCTTGATTTTGCTGTCTTGATTTAAAGTTAATCTTTTCATTAGCTACATTCCTTGCTTATAAAATCTGTAGCACGATACAATGTCACGCAATCGCCGTCAAGGTCATCGTCGTAATACTGTGCTGTCTCATCGCTCATTGCTTTAATAATCACAGCGTAGTAATCTTCTTCCCATTCTTTCGCCGCTTCAATTATTTCATCAAGCGTAAACTTGCCTTTTGCTTTTCGAAGTTTCAGACACCAGCGCCCCGAAGCATCGTATCCGCTTTCGATTGTTGTCCCTTTTTTCATCTGTTACACCCCCCTTAATTTTTCGCTGCGTATTTGCAGCACTTAATAAACTTTTTGCAGTTTTGTGCAACACGCTTAATGCCTGTTGCTCTGTTGTTGAGCTTGTGCCTGTCGAGGCTCTCTTTGACTTCTGCAACATAATTCAAAATGTCCTCGAGCCTGTCCGCTGTAACGGTGTCTAAACCCTGTAAGGCTATGACTTCACCGTCTTTAATGCAGATTTGTAAGTTTTCAAGCTTACTCATATCCGTTTGCTCCTTTCTTGAGATTTTCGAGCAGTTCACGCTCTATAATCACACAGTCCCTCAGATAGCATTTTGTGTTGCTGTTAATACCATAGACCATATTATCATCTAAACATATTGCTGTTTCGTATGATACTTTCATCATAAAGCGTCCTAAATCGTCAGAGAACACATCTCCGATTTCAACCTTGTTAAACGAACACGATTCAGATTTGTTGATAATTACTTCCATTTCCATTCTCCTTTCATTTCGTCGGGGTCAATCAAAAGTTCATATGGTTTAATTCCAAGGACTTCCGCAGCTCTGACGATTTCTTCAAGTCTGAAATTTTCAGGACTTTTGTTTTTGCGTGCTGAACAGGTAGCAGGATTAATGCCAAAGAGTTTGCTGATTTTTTCTCTGTCATAACCGATACAGTTCAATCTAAAGAAAAGACATTGTGCAACTCTTGACATATATTCTTGCTCCTGTTCAGCTTTTATTGTTCTTTTAATTTTCGGCATGTAATCACCTCTTATGCTGATTTTAACTATTCACTTGTTGCAATTATGCGACAAACTGACTAAAAAAAATAGCTTGTGCCTCTTTTGCAGATAATCCAAGAACTCGAGTAATAGCGTCGGCTTGTCTAATTGTAAAATCATCGCCACCATTAGAGAGTTTTCGATACATCGTACTTTTATCAATTCCTATGCTTTCTGCGACTTTTTCAGGAGTTAATCTTTTTTCCTTAATAGCTCCTTTTAATTTATCAACATTAGTCAAATTAATCACCTCCGTATGTTGCATTTCTGCGACAACTATATAATAGCATTAATTTTAATAAATGTCAATACACTTTTCGCATTTATGCTATTTATTTTTTTATTTTTAAAAAAATAGTTGCAATTGTGCAACTGCTGTGATATAATACTTAACAAGGAGATGAAATTGATGACAATCGGAGAACGCATAAAAAAATTGCGAGAAGAAAAGAATATATCGGTTGATAAACTTGCGGAGTTAATTGGTAAAAATAGAGCTACAATTTATAGATATGAAAGTAACGAGATTGAAAAATTACCAACGAGTGTCTTAGAACCGCTTTGTAAGGCTTTAGATACTACTCCTGCTTATATTATGGGATGGACTGATTCTGAACTTTCATCGACGCTACCAACACAGTCTGAAAATGATAATAATAATGATATTTTTTCTAATCATGAAAAGAAAGTTATTAATGCATATCGTAATAAACCTGAAATGCAGCCAGCGGTTGACAAACTGCTCGGGGTGGAAGATGATTCAAATGAAGAGTATGTTACAGTTTTAACCGCTGCGAGAAGCAGCGATAACAGACCTATTGAATTTCAAAAAATTTCAAAAGAAAAACTTGAATTGCTTAAAAATGCTAAATCTGTTGAAGATGAATCCGATCTGTAATTTGTAAATAAAAAGCACCTTATGGGTTAAAATACCTATGAGGTGCGATAAAATGGATTATGGTAAATATAAAAATGCTCGTAACGCTGCGTGGCAATGTATATTAGACTACGATATTAGGACACTGCCTGTCACAGTTACGAATATTATTAGAAAATCAAATGATATCAACTTAGTTAAAAACAGCGATGTTAATATTCTTCAAAACGATGCAAGCGGTGTTACAATTGTAAATAATAACAGTTTTATAATTGTATATAGAGATACAGATAGTTCACAGCGCTGCCGGTTCACTATTGCTCACGAATTAGGACACATTTTGCTCGGACATATGCTCGTGGACAAAATAGCATACAGAACATTTGCAGTACAGAATGATACCGAGAGCGCAGCTAATGTATTCGCTCGTGACTTGCTTGCTCCTGCGTGTGTATTGCACGAACTCAAAGCCTTAACTGCTGAGGAAATATCTCGACTATGTAATATAAGTCTTGAAGCAGCAACTTACAGAGCAAACAGAATGCACGAACTTGAAAAAAGAAATGCTTTTTATCTGCATCCTCTTGAACGACAGGTAAAAGAGCAATTTGCAGATTTCGTTAGTAAAAAGAAAAACCTACCATAGCGGCAACTAAGGTAGGAAAATAAGAATTGTGAGAAGTTGGAACTCCTCTAATATTATTTTAGTATATGTAATATATTTTGTCAATGTATATCACAAAACGAGGAGGATAAAATGGGATTATTATCAAAATTATTAAAAAAGCCAAAATCAGAGGTAAAAACTCCTACAGTGCAGCCCGAAGCAGGCAAATCACACACGAAAGTTTTTAAGGTTGCAGGTGTTACCTTTAAAGGCAGACAGAAACTGCTTAAACAGCTTAAAGGCGATAAAAAGGCTGGCAAAGTGCTTAACGTGCAGTTAGAGGAGTACGACTACAAGGGCGAGCCTGCGATTAAAGTGCTTGTCAATGGTTTAGATGTTGGAAATCTCCATGTCGAAGATGTAGCTTTTGTCAAAGCAAATCAAGAGCGTATACTTGGCATTAATGATTTTACTATTGGCGAGCATTACGATGAGAATGAAAAAACGAGTTATAATGCAAAAGTCAAATTGCTTATTGCAAATAAATCATAAAGAGAAACGCTTTAAAAGGAGTGCTTGAAAGGGAAGTAGTAAAGCAGTTTAAAGAGTTTATTAAGATATCGTGTGATTATAATTAACTAAAAAGGAGAGAATTAACGATGAAATGTAAAAAATGTGGTGCAGAAATCTCTGATAAATCCAAATTCTGCGATAAGTGTGGGGGAAAAGTGGTTATTCCGATTGAACAAAAACCGTTATTTACCGACAGTGAAACGGACCTTAAAGAAAAATCAAGCGCGCCGTCACGATTTGATGAAAAACCCGTTGAATCAAACGAGCCAAAAGTAAAATGTCAGAAATGCGGTGCAATCGTACCTGAAAGTTATACTTTTTGTGATAAGTGCGGAGAAAAAATTATATTACCGCCAAAGCCACAACCGTTGTTTAAAGATAACATTGCAGATGTTAATAACCATAATAATCAAATTGAAAGTAAAGCAAAAAACAAGGAAAAGAAAATGATTAAAGTTTTAGCATGTGCTCTTGGTGTAGTTTCTTTTGTAGCGATTATCTCAATTGCAGTAGCTTTGACAGGTAATAAATCGGTTCAACCGGCTGATGTGGCTACAACGCAACATATAAATGATTATGATAAAACTTCAAAAGTTGAAAGTTTTACTTATAAGGAATATCCTACAGAAAAAGAAACCATGGCAGAGTCAAAAACAGAAACAAAGCCTCAATCTAAGCAAGAATCTAAAACAGAGTCGAAAGTTGAATCAAAGGCGGAATCAAAAGTTGCAGATGATAAGCATGATAATAATTTATCATCAGACCAAACAAATGCTCTGCGCTCGGCTAAAGGATATTTGGCTGTTATGCCTTTTTCATATCAAGGACTTGTTGAACAGCTTGAATATGAACAGTATTCTCACAACGATGCAGTTTATGCAGCTGATAATTGCGGAGCGGATTGGAACGAACAGGCTAAAAAGTCTGCAAAATCATATCTTAGTACTTCAGCTTTTTCCGAGAGTGGTTTAATAGAACAACTTGAATATGAAAACTTTACTCACGATCAAGCAGTTTACGGAGTAGATAATTGTGGAGCAGATTGGAACGAACAAGCTGCAAAAACAGCTAAATCATATCTTGATGTTATGTCTTTTTCAAAAGATGAATTAATTGAACAACTTGAATTTGATGGATTTACTCACGATCAAGCAGTGCATGGAGTTGAACAGAGTTACTAATCGTATTATAGCTAAAATAAAAAATCCGCCCGTTACTGTTGCGCAGTAACGAGCGGAAGATCACTTACAGGGTGCAAGTGATGCAGTTAAATGCAATAATATTGTATCACAATCCCTTGTGTTTTGCAACAGCTTAATACAAGGGATTTTGCACCCTTTTTTAAACAAAAGGAGTGTTTTATATGGCAGAACCTAAGAAAATGCCGTCGGGCAACTGGCGGGTGCGTGTCTTTTTGGGCAAGGATAAAAGCGGAAAGAAAAAGTATAAATCCATTACAGCGGCAACAAAAAAAGAGGCGAAAAGGGCAGCGGATAGATTTGAGCTGTCGCTGACTACCTCTTGTATCGATTATAATGACCTCACGCTTGAGCAAGCTTGCGAAATGTATATTGAGAGTAAGTCGGCAGTTCTTAGCCCAAGTACCATAGCTGGATATGAAAAAATTAAGCGTAACTACTTTACTGAATTAATGCCGTTTAAGCTTACTAAGCTTACTGCTGTAATGATTCAGAACTCAGTTAATGCGTTGTCGGTCAATCACAGTCCTAAGACTGTACGAAATGCTCACGGCTTATTGTCTGCTGTCTTAAAAGTGTATTATCCTGCATTGACTCTTAATACAACATTGCCTCAGAAAGTTAAACCGCAATACACCATTCCGACAACGGAGGACATTAACAAGTTGCTCGAACTTGCAGATGATAGACTGCGAATTCCCATCAAGCTCGCAAGCCAAGGTTCTCTACGCCGTTCCGAGATATGTGCATTACAGCCTTCTGATTTCAACAGTTTTGGGGTAAGCATAACTAAAGCGGTGGTCGCTGACAATAACGGTAAATTTATTGTCAAGACAACAAAGACCGAGGCAGGCACACGCTTCGTTCCACTGCCGTCTAATCTCATTAATGAGTGTAGAAATTGGCAGTACTTTGGTATTTCACCGTCAACTCTTTCAAGTGCCTTTAATCGTCTTGTTGAAAAAGCAGATGTGGCGCATTTTAGCTTTCACAAGCTCCGTCATTATTTTGCGTCTGAGTGTCACGCACAAGGTATTCCCGACCAGTACATTGCCGAAATTGGCGGCTGGCAAACAGTAGATATGCTGCACAAGATATATCAACACACATTAAGAGATAAGACTGATACAATAGCCGCCAAAATAGTCACAATGTTTAGTACAAATTTCGCAGATGACTCGAAAGATGACACGAAAAGAAAAAAGGCTTGATTTTATCGGCTTTTTAATTGCTTTAAGTGAGGGTTCGATTCCCCTCATCTCCACCAAACAGGTATTGGACGAACACCTACTTTTTTAGTGGCGGCTTTGCCGTCAAGGTGATGCTCTAATACGAAACAGAAAACCGCCATCTTAGATTAAGTTCTAAGGTGGCGGTTTTGTTATGACAATTTATATTTTTCTGAAAGTAAGTTTGGAATCTCGTGCCTTTTATCTAAAGAATGTGATTTTCTGAGTATTTCCAAAGGATCGAAGAATGGTGTAAATGAAATAATGTCTTGCCCGGTCTTTCCCGCTTCACAAAGAGCCTTGCTTTCACGAACCTCATTTTCAATAGATTTTGAAAAGTACATATCTTCTGAATACATAAACATAATCAATGTCAATGCGGCAAGGTTATCATCTAATGTAAGTTTATTAAATTGCTTATAAAACTGTCTATAACGTTTATCTCCATCCTCAATAAACATCACGATTACAGTTTCCGATTTCAAAGGTAATATGCTTATATGAATGTTTTGTATTCGGTACTCAGGAGATGGATTATAAATGTTGTTGATGATATTACCGTTAAAATCAACAGCCAATGCTAACGAACATTGCAATGCAATTGGAACCACATAATTTAGTTTTTCGTAATAGCATACATAGTAGTCTATTGAACTGCCTTTTTCTAATGCTTTCTTTGCTTTTTTATAACTGTCCACATATTCCTTTAAATCCATTTCATTTGCGGCGTTTTTTGCATCACTAAACATCCGAGCAGCATCTGTTTTTTTAGCGGAAATATTAAAGAGTTCAATTTCAAAAAGCCGTTTGCTAATAGATTTCAAACTATTTTTTAATGCCATTTGGGCAATCATTTTTGGAGTAGGTTGATTTGAATAATTATCAGGATTCTCATAGTCTGAAAAAATTTTACTATCGCAATCATTGCAAATTAAATGAAATGTTCCTGCTTTATTCACTCCATTTTCAGTATCCATCAAAGGATTATCCACAACGGTATTTAATGTTAATACATCGCCATTTGTGGCAATGTTTTCAAGACAAAACCTCGGAACGGAATGCGAATTACAAAAACTTGTAACGCTCTTTCCGCAAAAATAACAAGTATCTCTCTTTGCAGCTTGACGTGCTTCTTTTAAAAGTCGACTCATTTGCTTCTTATATGTAAAATCGGTTCTGAGCAATTCTTTTTCCTCATCCGAAAAAGCCCCCAAATTAAAGAGATTAACCATATCATCAAACATCTTTTTCACCTCTTTGAAAACATTATATCATAATTTTAAGCAATTAACAATTAGTAGCTTAAAGGTCAAATCATAATTTCATACATTCGACTATTAAACCGCCTTTGAGTACAATTATGGTAGAAAATCAAAGGAGGTTGCGATATGCGTGATAAGAAGTATTACATAGCGTTAGATGATTTCGAGCGCAGGGTGGTTGTAAACTGCTTAAACGAAATGCGGAACAACCTTATTGCCAAAGGCAAGTACACCGATGCGGTGGACGAGGTTTTACTGAAAATCATTGATGCCAAACAGAAGAAATTCAAAGTAATCTACAAGGAGGCTTGATTATGGAAAAAGTTATTTATGACGAAAAGAACGGTTTTGGTACGAACTTCAAGGCGATTATTACATTCCTTGCTTGAAACTTCACGAAGAAGAACAACAGCCAATCGGTATTTGGGGACATCGGCACTTGCGATATATTAAGCAACATCGCAAGGCGTTATACCTAAATCTGCTGACAAATGGCAAACTGGACGTCTACCTCACTGACCTGGATAAGCAAGCTGAAGATATGTTTTTTCGACTCGTAAAACAGATGGCAGAGCGTGAGGACGTAACAGAAAAACTCAAAGCAGATAACCAAATGGAATGGGTTGGTCGGATGAATAACATCCGCAGCAGAGCAAAGGAAGTCATAAATAATGAATTGATTTTTTCATAAAAGATTAATGGTGCTGTAAACATCAAAAGGGTTTACAGCACCGTTTTTGCGTATGCATTTTCTGTTTAACAGATTATTCAACCTTCATCATTCTGTAACCAACGCCGATATGCGTTTGGATATATTGGGGAGAATCTGCGTCCTTCTCCAGCTTTTTGCGGAGCGTTGCCATAAAAACACGCAAGGAAGCAATATCGTTATCCCAACTGCTGCCCCAAATGTTCTGGGTAATAAAGGTATGGGTTAAAACCTTGCCGATATTTCTTGAAAGCAGACATAAAAGCTTATATTCAATAGGTGTAAGGTGCAGTTCATCGTCGCCGAGATAGGCGCATCCTGCGGCATAATCTATACGAAGCTGACCGTTTGTGAAAACAGACGCTTCGGCGGCGGCCTCGTTCTGTATCATATTAAGCCGCCTTTGCGTTACCCTGAGCCTTGCCAATAATTCCTCCACAGAAAACGGTTTGGTCAGATAATCGTCGGCCCCCGCATCGAGTGCGTCAATTTTATCGGTATCTTCACTTCGTGCGCTTATGACTATAATCGGCATATTCGACCAAGTGCGGATTTTTTTGATAACATCAACACCGTCAATATCGGGAAGTCCTAAATCTAAGAGGACGATATCAGGATTGTGCGATGACGCTTCAAAAATGGCGGTGGCGCCGTTTGGCGCAGTTAAGTATCTGTAATCGTGTGCTTTAAGGGTTGTCGTAATAAGATTTTTAACCGAATTATCATCTTCAACAACCAATATCAATGGTTTATTCATGAATTTCTACCTCCCCGGCAGGTAATGTAACGGTGAACACCGTGCCGTGCGGTGTATTGTCCGAAACGGTTATTTTGCCGCCGTGTGCATTTACAATGGAACGGCACAGAGATAATCCCAAGCCTAAGCTGCGGCGGCTGTCGGCTATTTTATTCGCTCCGCTGTAAAACATATCGAACACCCGCTCTTTCATTTCATCCGGTATCCCGTCGCCGTCATCGGCAATGGATATAACGGCTTTATCTCCTTGCTTCCAGGTTTTAATCAGAATATTGGAGCCTTTCGGCGTGTATTTAATTGCGTTGTCCACAATATTTATAATAACCTGCACCATCAGCTTTGCGTCCATTTTGGCAAGAAGATAGTCTTCTTTATACCGAACGGTAATATGATGTTCTACGCTTTTTCTGTTCACATGATGAAGCGCTTCTGTAATGACATCGTCCACTAAATCCTCTGTAATATGAAGATTTAACCGTCCTTCTTCAATTCTTGTGACCGAAAGTAGATTTTCCACAAGATTGATAAGCCACATAGAGTCATCGTAAATATCTGTATAAAGCTGATTCTTTGTCGCTTCATCAAAGGAATTGCCGTTTGATATAAGATTGCTTGCGTTCCCCGAAATAGAAGTAAGCGGTGTTCGCAGATCGTGCGAAATAGCCCGCAGGAGATTTGCACGGAGCTGTTCATTCTTTGCAAGAATTGCCGCTTCTTCTTTTTCTCTTGCATTCTTTTCGTTTTCCAGCGACAGAGCACATTCGCCGAGTATGGACAACAGAATACTTTTTTCAAACGCATCAAGGGGCTCATCGCCTATATAAATACCTACAACGCCGTAAACTCGGCTGTTAACTCTTACGGCGAGGTATAGGCATTTTGCGTTTGAAAGTGTTTCGGTAGTAGCACCTGCGTGTTTGTTGTTTTTTAGCACCCATTCCGCAACTGCCTCTTCTTTTGTACCCGTTATTTCTTTGTCTGTTTTATCTCCCGAAACTGTAAAAATATGAGGTTCTCCGAGCGTTTCGCCCTCAGTCAGATAAAACACTATATCCTTTCCGAGTAGTTTTATAAGCTGATTTGCCGTTGCGGAAACGATTTCGTTTTTGTCTTTTGCCTGTTGCAAAAGTTGATTTGTATCAAACAGCACCTTTGTTCTGTAAGCCGCCTTTGCCGCCTGTTTCGCATGCTCTTTCAACTTCACGGCAAGCGAGCTTGTGAGCAGTGCCGCCAAAAACATAATTAAAAAGGTGACAGGATATCCTTGATCGTAAGCCCGAAGTGTGAACTGCGGATCGGTAAAGAAAAAGTTGAAAACCAAAACGCTGACAATAGAAGAAATCAGGCTGTAAACCCGATGTCTTGTAACGACCGAGGTCACAAGAACGCCGAGAACATATACCGTGATGATATTTGCCTCTGCAAACCCCAATTGCCTGAACAGCATTCCTATACAGCTTGCCAAAATTAAAATGGCAACGCTTTTTAAAAGATCGGAAACCGAAAACACGATTCCATTTTTCTTCCTTGCTTTTTTGGCGCGGTATGCGGTGTTTTTACCATCAGTATCGGGTATGATATGCACATCTAAATTCGGTGCGTTTGCAATCAGTTTTTCTGTAAGAGTAGGTTTAGAAAATATGCTCTTTCGGGTTGCGGAGCTTCTTCCTATCACAATTTTTGAGACACCCGAAAGCCTTGCAAATTCGGCAATTTGATAGGAAACATCTTCACCGTGCACGGTTTCAATTTTAGCGCCGAGCTGTTCTGCAAGACGCATATTGCTCCGCAGTCGCTTAACATCTTCCTCGGACATTACCTGATAATCAGGAGTTTCAACAAACAGCGCGGTAAAAGCGCCCTTAAAGGCATTCGCCATTCAGGCGGCGGTGCGGATAATTTTCGCATTGGACGGTGACGACGAAAGGCAGACAAGAATATGCTCATCGGTATGATAATCGCTGTGACTTTTCGTTCTGACGGTTTCGGTAAGCAGATTCACCCTGTCGGCACAGCGGCGCAAGGCAATTTCACGAAGCGCCGTTAGATTTTCCACGGTAAAGAAATTCTCTGTTGCACGCTCAGCTTGAGTCGGGTTATAAACTTTGTCCGCTTGCAGCCGTTCAATCAATTCCTGCGGCTCAATATCAACAAGCTCAACCTGACTTGCGTTATCAAATACCGAATCGGGGATACGCTCATGTACCATAATGCCCGTTATAGATGCAACGGTGTCATTTAGACTTTCAATATGCTGAACGTTTACCGTGGTATAAACGTCTATTCCCGCATTAAGTAACTCTTCAATATCCTGATAACGCTTTGTATGTCGGCACACGGGGGCATTGGTATGGGCAAGCTCATCCACAAGAATTAACTGTGGATGTCTGGCAAGTGCAGCGTCCAGATTAAATTCTGAAAGAGTAATTCCGTTATATTCCGAAACAAGATTCGGAAGACATTCCAATCCGTTTACAAGTGCAGAGGTTTGAGGACGGGCATGAGGTTCAATATAGCCGGCAACGACATCAATACCATGCCTCTTTACTGAATGAGCTGCTTTCAGCATAGCATAGGTTTTACCGACTCCTGCGGCATAGCCGAAAAAGATTTTCAAATGTCCTCTGTTTAGGTTCTGTTTTTCCTTTTCAATTTCTTTTAGAAAATGTTCTGGACTTTGCCTTGTTTCGTCCATAAAAACACCTCCTGATTAAAAGAATTTCTTCTTTTTGAAGTAGATGATTTCTCCTATTGCGATAATAAGAGAAACAATAATCACCGACAGATAACCGTATCGCCACTTCAGCTCCGGCATATAAGCAAAGTTCATTCCATACCATCCCGTAATTAAAGTAAGAGGCAGGAAAAAGGTGGTGACGATTGTTAGAATCCCCATAATCTTATTTTGCCGCGCATCCTGCCTAGACTGATAAAGCTCACGAAGTTGAAGCATATTTTCACGAAGCAACTGAACATGATTTTGCAATCTCTCGGCACGGTGGGTAAATTTTTCCCAGTCCCCGGTATCGTCTGCAAATGAAGAACACGCGCGGGATTGAAACAACTCTCCGATATCTGTCAATTGTTCATAGTAAGCATTTAATTCGGACAGCTTTTGCCTGTGTTTTGTGAGCAGAGGGAAAAAGTCTGTCGAACCGCCGGAGCCGATATTTTCTTCCATTTTTTCTGTTTCTGACTCGATGTGAGAAAGATAGAGAACATCATCCTCTATCATTTGCTCCATAAACTGCAAAAGAAGATGAGCCGGACTGTTCAGCTCCTGAAACATACTTATCCGTTTGTCTACCCATAATTTCAAATCGCCTACATCTTCCACAAATAAGAGCGACTGTCCCGTCAAATAAAAGCTGAAGGAAAGCTGCGGTGAACGCTGTTCGCTTTTTTGAGGCAGGCGTAATGTTCCGATGATGCAGTTTTTGAAAACCTCTGCCTTACAATAACGAATCGATCCAAGACAGTGAAGAAGTTCTTTATAATACGGTAGTTGTTCTTTACATTTGTGAAATTCCGCCGTACTCATAAATGTAAAAAACGGCTTTTTATCGCCACAGTTTTGGGCGGCTTGCAGACTCCCGTCTTTTGAATTTATAAAGTATTGCATTACAACTCCCCCTTTCTACTTTTTATTATATCACATATATCACAAGTATAAAAGTATTTTCTACTTTACATATTCCGCATTGATCACCGCTTGATTTGAAAAGAGAAAATCAGAGAAGCTATTTGCAAAGGCATTATTTGAAGCCTTTTTCCATATCACAGCGGTCTGAATTACGGAAGGATCCAGCGGTTCTATCGTACATCCTGCTTTCTCACAGATAATACTATTTTGCTTTTTAGAAATGATAAGACAGCGGTATGTTTCGTCATTTGCAGAAGCATTGTTTTCAATAAAGCCAAAGTCAATTCGATTTTTGTTTAGCTTATCATATATATCCTCTGTATTTCCGAACAGGAAATGAAGCTGACAATTCGGCTTTCCTTTTGAAAACTTTTCAAATAGCGGTATCAGCGAATCCAAGATCATAGGATTATCAAACGCAATAAAAAGGCTGTTTTCTGCAATTTCTTCGTCAATTAAGTGGTGGTTATTGGCTAAAAAATCGTCAAGCCTTTTCATTATAAAGTAACCGAACACAATCATGACAGCCACTGCGCACACTAACAATAATTCTTTCATGCTTTCCGTCTTCTTTCGGAATTTATATGTGAAAACACTTTTGTATATTTTTGGTATCACCCAGCACCAAAATAGTGTCACCCGGTATAAAGCTTGTTTCAGGCGCAAAATTTAGATTCATTTTACCGTCGCGTTTAATCGCCATAATATTGATACCGTGCTTTTTACGCACATCTGCTTCAATAACGGTTTTTCCGATCCATTTTTCGGGTACGGCAATTTCAAAAATTGCATGATCGCTGTCCAACTCTATGTAATCGAGGATATGGTCGGCAGTATAGCGGATAGCCGTCCAATCCGCAAGCTGCCTTTCGGGATATACGATTTCATCCGCACCGTTTCGCAGAAGAAATTTTGCGTGTACTTCCCGTGCCGCACGGGAAACTATCTTTTTGGCATCCAATTCCTTTAATAGAGATGTCGTTTCAAGCGAGCTTTGAAAATCGTCCCCGATTGCAACGATGCAAACATCAAAATTATTTACGCCCAAAGACTCCAAAAATTCCTCATTTGTTGCATCACCTATTTGCGCGTTCATAACAAAGGGCAATACCGCATTTACTCTTTTTTCGTCTTTGTCTACAGCCATAACCTGATGCCGCATCTCGTTAAGCTTCATAGCAATATGCCTGCCAAACCTTCCAAGCCCTATTAATAAAACAGATTTCATATTATTTCTCCTTTAGCCAACCGTTATTTTTTCCTGCGGATATTTTGTTATGTTTGTCCCCGTACCTTTCATTGCCGCAAATATCAATGTCAGTCCTCCGACTCTACCGAAAAACATGAGTATAATCAGAATGAACTGCGAAGCAACCCCCAACTGTGAGGTGATGCCAAGCGAAAGCCCCACCGTTCCGATTGCCGACGCTGTTTCAAACAGTGACGGGAGCAATGGAAGATTTTCGATGCGGCTGATGATCATTCCGCCACCTATAAACAGCCCAATATACAGTAAAAAGATAGTTGCCGCACTTTTCACGGTATCGTCGGATATGCGCCGTTTGAAAAAGTGTGTATCTTCCTTTTTACGAAACACGGACAGCGCCGATGAAACCAAAACGGCGATTGTGGTGGTTTTCATACCGCCAGCCGTTGAACCGGGCGAACCGCCGATCAGCATCAACAATATTATCAGCATTTGACCTGTCTCATTGAAAGCTGTTAAATCCGTCGTATTAAAGCCGGCTGTTCTCGGCGTAACAGACTGGAAAAGAGAGGTCAGGATTCTTTCTCCCAGTGGAAGGTTCTGATACTCGAAAAAGAAAAAGTAAAGCGATGGCAGGATAATCAGTATTCCCGTAACCGTGAGGATAACCTTGCTTTGCATTCGGTATTTTCTGAAATGAAGCTTATTGTTATTAATATCTTCCCAAGTTAAAAAGCCTATTCCGCCGATAATAATAAGGGCCATAACCGTGAAGTTGAAAAAAGGCTGTGATGAATAAGAGGTTAATGACGAAAATGGCTCTTTAATGCCGATTAAGTCAAAGCCTGCGTTGCAGAATGCCGAAACAGAATGGAACAAGGCGTACCATAAACCCTTCGCAATTCCGAAATCACGGATAAAAGCCGGCAAAAGCAGGGCTGCTCCAATCAGCTCAATGCACACCGAGGTTTTTAATATAAATTTTGTAAGCCGCACAATGCCGCCGACATGATGTGCAGAAACTGCCTCCTGCATAGTACTTCTCTGCATTAGACCTATTTTTCGACCTGAAAAAGCCGCAACCGAAACCGCAACCGTGACAATGCCCATACCGCCGATTTGAATTAAAAACAGTATTACGCTCTGCCCGAACATTGACCAGTATGTAGCGGTATCGTGTATAACCAAACCGGTTACACAAACTGCGGAGGTGGCGGTAAACAGTGCATCTGAACATACAGCGCCTTTGCCGTCCCTTGTTGCAACGGGCAGCATTAACAGTATGCTGCCTAAAATTATCACAGACAGAAAGCCTAATATAATAATCTGGAACGAAGTAATGTGCTTGTGTTTTGGATTTTGTCGTTTTATCATAACGGATACCTTCGCAATCTTAATATCAAATTTAGACTTTCTTTATTTTATCTTAATCTGCATTAAATCGGCGTAAGCAAGATAAAGACGATATTAAGATTGCATAAAGATAAAGGCGGAAAAGCCGAAACTCTTCCGCCTTAAAACTATTACAGAATTCCGTCCAGCATCAAATTTACTTTAAGAACATTTACTGTTTCTTCTCCGAAAACTCCTAAGAATTTACCGTCGGTGCATTTCTTAATAATCTCCCGTACCTCGTCCTCGGTCATATCGTTTGCTTTTGCGATTCTTGCCACCTGATACTTGGCGGCGGCGGGGGAAATATGGGGGTCAAGTCCGCTGCCCGAGCAGGTCACAAGATCAACGGGGATTGCTGTTTCGTCCATGTCGGGATTGGCCTCCCGCAGTTTTTCCACACGCTCTTTCACCAAAGCCTTATATTCTTCGCTTGCCGGGGAAAGGTTGGACGGTGCGGCATACATCAGAGTTTTTCCGTTTTCGTCTTTGTAGGTTGAAACATCAATATTCATAATGCGCCCCCACATATGTCCGTCATCCGTATACTGCTGACCGAGCAGCTCACAACCGTACTTTTTTCCGTCAACCTCAATAATACTCCCGTTTGCTTTGTCGGGGAAAATAAGCTGCGCAAACCCTGTAACGACACCCGTATAAACCACGCCGCAGAGCAATGTGAATATAAGAAAAATTATTGCCGCTCTCTGCAGTACATTTTTTAATGTTTTCATTATAAAACCTCCTTATGCCAAGCCGAACAGTACAAGCAGCATATCAATCAGCTTAACGAAGATGAAGGGTGCCGCCAAACCGCCGAGACCGTAAATTAACAGATTGCGGGACAAAAGCTTGCCTGCGGGAACCTCACGGTATTTCACACCTTTGAGCGCCAGCGGAATCAGCGCAATAATAATCAGCGCATTGTAGATGATTGCCGATAAAACAGCGCTTTGCGGGGAATGAAGTCCCATAATGTTAAGTGCCGAAAGACCCGGATACAGTCCCATAAACAAGGCGGGAATAATGGCGAAATACTTTGCTACATCGTTCGCTATGGAGAAGGTGGTCAGACTGCCTCTTGTCATCAAAAGCTGTTTACCGATACGGACGATATCAATAAGCTTTGTCGGTGACGAATCAAGATCAACCATATTTCCCGCTTCCTTTGCCGCCTGTGTGCCGGTGTTCATCGCAACCGCCACATCAGCCTGTGCAAGTGCGGGTGCGTCGTTCGTGCCGTCGCCCGTCATTGCCACAAGGTGTCCTTTGCTCTGAAAATCGCGTATCATTTGAAGCTTGCCTTCGGGAGTTGCTTCGGCAAGGAAATCATCCACGCCTGCTTCTGCCGCAATGGCAGCGGCGGTCATCGGGTTATCGCCTGTAATCATAATGGTTTTTATACCCATTTTACGAAGATCCGCAAACTTTTCCTTAACGCCCTGCTTGATAATGTCTTTCAGATGAATAACGCCTAAAATCTTATGATTTTTCGCTACAACAAGGGGAGTTCCGCCTTTGTTCGCAATCTCTTTAACGATTCGGTCGCATTCCTCCGAATAAATTCCGCCGCTTTCGGTTACATATTTTTCCATGGTATCGGCGGCCCCCTTGCGGATTTCGTTGCCGTCATAATCAACGCCGCTCATACGGGTTTTCGCCGTAAAGGGAATAAATGTCATGTTCTTGTCGGAAAGCTCTCTGCCGCGAATATTGAATTTTTCTTTTGCGAGAATAACCACGCTTCTGCCTTCGGGCGTTTCATCGGCAAGAGAGGATAGCTGTGCCGCATCGGCAAGATCTTGTTCACTTACACCGTCTACGGGAATAAATGCGTTCGCCTTGCGGTTACCGAGCGTAATTGTTCCGGTTTTATCAAGCATCAATATATCCACATCGCCTGCGGCTTCAATAGCTCTTCCGCTCATAGCAAGTACATTTGCTTGGTTCAGTCTGCTCATTCCCGCAATACCGATAGCGGAAAGCAATGCGCCGATGGTGGTAGGGGCAAGGCAGACAAGCAACGCTACCAAGGTAGTAACAGAGGTGGGGTTATCAATTCCCGCCTGTTTTGCCGAGAATATGGAGTAGGTATAAAGCGATACCGTAACAAGAATAAAGATAATGGAAAGGGCGACAAGAAAAATCTGCAATGCGATTTCGTTTGGCGTCTTTTTACGGGAAGCGCCCTCGACCATGGCAATCATTTTATCAAGGAAGCTTTCGCCCGCTTCGCTTGTTATCCGCACAACGATCCAATCGGAAAGTACGGTAGTACCGCCAGTTACTGCGCTTCTGTCGCCGCCTGCCTCACGGATAACGGGTGCGGATTCGCCTGTGATAGCGCTTTCGTCTACGGAAGCGGCTCCCTCAATAACCTCACCGTCGCCCGGAATTTGCTCTCCTGCTTTCACAATGACAATGTTGCCTTTTTTAAGCAACGCGGAAGAAACAGCGGTTATCTGTTCTTTCTTATCGGCAGAGGGTATCTTGTGTGCCTCCACATCTTTTTTTGAAGCTCTCAGAGCGTCCGCCTGCGCCTTGCCTCTGCCCTCGGCAATCGCTTCGGCAAAATTGGCAAAAATACAGGTAAACCACAGAATAACTGCGATTGCCAAGGTATATCCGCTTGAAGCATCCTTTAGTCCGAATAGGGATACAATCCACAGTCCGCTTGTGAGGATCGCCGAAATATATACCAAAAGCATAACGGGGTTTTGCACCTGTGTTTTGGGATTTAGTTTTACAAATGAATCTTTTATGGCTCTGCCGAGCATCTTTTTATCGGCAAAAGCACTTTTATTATCTGATGCCATAACAGTGCCTCCTTAAATAACATTATTGAAAAATTCAGCGAGCGGTCCTAACGCCAACGCCGGGAAGAAACTGAGTGCGCCTATAATAAGGACGATTAAAATCAGCAGGAATACAAACATACCGTTTGTTGTGGAAAGTGTACCTGCGTTTGTTGCAATCTTCTTTTTGCCGGCAAGACTGCCCGCAATCGCCAGTGTTCCTATGATCGGAAGGAAACGGGCAAACAGCATGACAAGACCGAGCGAAACATTCAAGAATACGGTGTTTGCATTAAAGCCGGCAAAGGCAGAGCCGTTGTTACCGCCGCAGGAAGAATATGTGTACAGCATTTCGGAAAAGCCGTGCGCTCCGCTGTTGTTTAGGCTGTCCGCCACACTCGGAACGACCGCCGCAAGTCCGCTGCCGATAAGAATAGCAATCGGCGTTGCAAGGCAAACAAGCACAGACCATTTCATTTCATAAGGCTCAATCTTTTTGCCTAAAAACTCCGGCGTTCTGCCGACCATAAGTCCGGCTATAAATACCGTCAGAATGGCAAAGGCAAGCATACCGTAAAGACCGCAGCCAACGCCGCCGAAGATAACCTCGCCGAGCTGCATCAGGAGCATTGTCACCATACCGCCGAGCGGTGTGTAACTGTCGTGCATGGAGTTTACAGAGCCGTTGGAAGCCGCCGTTGTAAATGCCGCCCAAGTAGAGGATGTTGCAATACCGAATCGGGTTTCCTTACCTTCCATATTGCCGCCCGCTTGGTCGGTCATTGAGACGTTGACACCATCCTGTGCAAGTTGCGGCGTCGCAACCTGTTCGCTGACGGCAATCGTGCCCAGCGCCAGCGCAAGGCATATAAACATCGCCATAAAGATTGCAACGCCCTGTTTTTTATTCTTTACCGCCTTGCCAAAGGTAAAGCACAGCGCCGCAGGAATAAGCAAAATTGAAAGCATTTCAATCAAATTTGTAAAAGCGTTCGGGTTTTCGAGCGGATGAGCGGAGTTAACGCCCATATAACCGCCGCCGTTTGTACCCGTTTGCTTAATGGCGACCTGGCTTGCCGCAGGACCCATAGGTACAAACTGTTCGGTAACAATTTCGGCGTCTTCTATTTTTTTGCCGTCAACTGTTACGGTATTTGTATCAAGGTCAATTTCGGCGTTTTCAAGAATTTCGCCGTCTGTGCTTACCGCAATCGGTTCAACGAGCAATACGGTTTCAGCGCCTTTCAGGTTCTGAATCACGCCGCCGCCCACAAGGCAAAGGGAGATGACAAGATTCAGCGGAATCAAAATATGAATGACGATTCTTGTTATATCAACCCAAAAGCTGCCTAATCCATCGGCTTTTACTTTTATAAATCCCCGTATCAGGGCAAACAGCACGGCAATACCCGTGGCTGCGGAAACAAAGTTCTGCACGGTAAGTCCGAGCGCTTGGGTCAGATAGCTTAATGTGGACTCGCCGCTGTATGCCTGCCAGTTTGTATTGGTTACGAAACTGGCTGCGGTATTAAAGGACAAATCCCATTTTACACCCGAAATCCCCTGCGGATTTCCGGGAAGAACTCCCTGCAAAATCTGAAGCAAAAACAGAAAAATAAGTCCGATGCCTGAAAAAATCAGAACGGAAACGGCATATTTTTTCCAGTTCATTTGCTCGTTTTTTTTGATGCGCATAACCTTATACACAGCGTTTTCACAGGGCGTTAGAATTTTGGAAAGAAAGGTTTTCTCTCCGTTCATTACTTTCTTGATATAAGCGCCGAGCGGAATCGCCAAAACAATAAGAACGGCAAGATAGAGTATGTATTGTATTACCGCACTCATTTTTGCTCATCCCCTTTCATCAGTATGTAAACATAGTAGATTAGCAGTGCCGCAGCACAAAGACCGATAAATCCGATTATAATATTCATAGTCTTACCTCCTTGTTTGATATTTTAACAGCAAAAAGATTAAATCGGGATTAGCAGAATATACAGCACATTAAAACTATATTAAGACGCTTACAGCCATCCGAAAATCAAAGCAATCGGAACCGTAATAATTACGGTGAAGAAAAACACGGCAGCGAGAACACAAATCGGCATACCGATAAATACCGCAAAAAAGGACAGATACGGATGCTTGAATGCGAAATGCTCCGCTCGTACTTCAATGCGCTTATCAAATTCGTGTATAGCTTTAAATATGGCTGACATATTTAATCCCTCCTTACGCTAAAAGAATAACACAGGAGAAATAAAAACGGGAAAAAGACCTCATTGATTACTGTTAAGAAAAAATAAAGCCTAAATTAGCGGAACATACCTACCAAAATGGAAAGCGGCGACAGAAAGAATAGAATCTTCCTGCCGCCGCTTTTTGCTAATTTATATTAAATCTTTTATTGCTTTTCTTAATTTCTCCGGCGCCTTTTCACACTTGTTATGAGCCGTATTTGCTGAGCTGTATTCGTGGTCGGTAGCAATATCCGTATACATCATCTTCTTGATTGGCTTCTTTTTCGGCTCGCCGTATTCGTCCAAATCGTTATGATCCATATAAAACACACTATGGCATTCAAAGCAAAAAACGAGTCTTTGAGATAACATTTTCCGTTCGGTATATTCCGGTTTTTCGTATGCTTCCCACAGTCGGGTATACAGCTCATTTTTCATAAACAGCGTATAAGTGTCAGAGGTACCGTTGGAATGTGCCTCCTCTGTGCATTCTTCACCGTCATCGTCTGTGTATTGCCGATACAAATCCACCCGGCTTTCATTGAGCAGACCGCCGAGTAATATTTCTTTAGTGTTTTCAACGGTTTCCTCAAGCTCGCCTGCAACCTTTATCAGTGTTTCATCTGAATAATCACGCTCGTATTTGTACCATATCGCCATTGCTTTACGGAGCTTGGCATATTCTGCGATGCTTTGTGCTGTGAAGCCTGTACGCATAGAGCGCACATAGTCCAGTATCTCCCGTTCCTTGAACGAGGTAAACGGCACGCCTTGCTTAATATCGTAGTTTTTTAATGCTTTGAGCAGTCTGGCAATATATGCCTGTTTCATATCCGCAAAATGCTCCGGCATAAAGAGCTTTCGCATATATTCCTGCACATTGTTGTTAAGCGTTTTTTCATAATAGTGCAGAAACCAAGCAAGATAGCGGTTATCTTTCTCTTTCAGATAGGTTACAATATATTCCTGCAAATCCCATTTCGGCGGTGCCGTCTTCAATTGATACATATTTAAATCTGCTTTATCTATATAAATTTCTGTCACGGCACTCACCTCCGTTCTGTGATACTTACCGTTATTTTAACTGCTTATCGACTTCGGCGTAGAGCTTTTCACGGCTCATATCCGACTCATACTGACTGTTGGCATATTCGGCATCCTCTTTTGCACGCTGCATACGCTCTTTTGCAAGATCAAGCGCTGTGGAGGCAAATTCTTCTGTGACAGTACCTCGTTTTCTTTCCATTCGGAGCACAGAGCAGCGGTTTTTATAGATGCGGATAACAGGATTGCCCGCCGCTAATTCTTTACGGTTGATTCTTGCGGCGTATTTCCGGCAGGTAATGGCTTTGCCCTTGAGCTTAAACGGCGCATAACCTGTACAATACTTTTGCCTTGCCGCAGAGGTCATAAGGAAATATTTTTTGCAGATATCGCACCTCCTTGGATAATGACCGTAATGTAAGCCTTCAAAGAAGTCGGTCATCACAAAGCTGTAATAGCTGTCGAAATAAAGCCTGCGTGCAAGAGTAGCCGTTTTACTGCGGCTGGCTTTCTTGATCGGTACATATTCCGTTGTCACGGGAAACGGCACAGAGCCGAATACTTCTAATGCTATGGGGAGCAAATGTTCCTCGTCAAATCGGTCAGCTTCATTTACACGGCTCACGAAAACTCTAAGCTTTTCAAAAAAGCAGTATTACTCGCCGATAAAGAGCTGTACGTACAAATCAAAAAGCACAACAAATTGAAGTAAGAAAAGGAGAAATGAAATTATGAGAAAATTTAATGAAATGTACGTTATCGGTATCGACCACGGCTACGGGAATATGAAAACGGCGAACTGCTGCTTTCCCACCGGAGTAATGAAAAGCGATACCGAACCCACCTTTGTCAGCGACCTGCTCCAATGGAACGGCAAATACTATTCCATCGGCGTCGGTCATAAGGAATTTACGGCAGACAAGTTTACTGACGAGGACTATTATGTACTCACCCTTGCCGCTATCGCACGGGAGTTACGGAGAGAACGCCTCACCGAGGCTTCTGTATTTATCGCCGCAGGACTACCCTTAACTTGGGTACGTGAGCAAAAGGCTGAGTTTAAGAAATATCTGCTTCAACACAGCGATGTTGAATTTTCTTTCCGTAACACCGATTACCGCATTAAAATTGTCGGTGCAGAAATCTATCCGCAGGGGTTCGCTGCTGTTGCCGAAAACCTTGGTGATTTTAAGGGTGTCAATATGCTCTGCGATATTGGCAACGGTACAATGAACCTGCTTCGGATTGTAAACAAGAAACCTGATGCCCAGCGTATGTTTACCGAGAAGTACGGCACCCATCAATGCGCTCTGCTTATCCGTGAGCAGATGATGAAGCATTATCATACAATCATCGATGATGCGATAATCACAGAAATTCTCAAGAAAGGCACAGCAGATATTGATGGGCAGTATCTTGAAACGGTTATCAAAACCGCAAAAGAATACACCGCCGGTATCTTCCACCGTCTGCGTGAACACGACTACGATCCCAAACTGATGAAACTATATGTGGTCGGCGGCGGTGGTTGCCTTATCCGTAACTTTGCCGATTACGATGCAAGCCGAGTTATCATCAACGAGGATATTTGTGCCACCGCAAAGGGATATGAGTATATGGCACTCGTTTCCCTTAACAGAAACGGTGGTGCGGTATGAGCATTAAGAATGTAAAAGTACGCTTTAATCTGAGTAAAGAAAATGACCGCAAGGCTTATGAATATCTGCAAGGTGCAGAGGTTTCATACAGCAAGGCGGTCATTTCTGCTATCTGCGGATATATGGAGCTGTCAGAAAGAACTGCAACCGAAGAAGCTTTCCTCGAAAGGGTTATATCCACCATCCGAGAGGAAACGGCAAAAACAAACCCTCTTAGCGGCTTATTACAACTTGTGCAACAGCCCGTTGCACAAACACCTTCCGAAAAGGAAAAAAACGACGACAGCGAAGAAGCGGTACTCGATTTTCTTGACAGCTTCTAAGATGTCACTGTTTCCTGCTTTTGACGGTACTGTGATGGCAATACCCAAAGGAATTGCCCCCACTAAAACCAATGACTCCACTAGTTTTCAAAACTGACGGTAATCACAATAAAAGTGATGCCAATATCAACCAATAGCAGAACCAATCGAAAGATTTGCACAAACAATAATTGTATGAGGTCGCTCCCTCACGGTGCAAGCCACAGAAAAACAGACGAATACCACATATGGTGTGTGTCTTACACCGTAACAAGCAGGGACTTTGTGTGCCAAACTCCCAATCAAAATCCGCCCCAAGAGGCTGATTTACTCTTTGAGGGACTCCGTCCCCCAAGCCCCTTGGAAAAAGAACGAAAGAAGGAATAATGTATATGAAAGATATACGAATCGCCGTGCCTGTCACGGCAAAAGAAAAAGAGAAAATACAGTCAAAAGCCCGAACGTGCGGGCTGAGTACAACTGAATATGTAAAGCAAAGAGCGTTGGGGTACGAGCCGAGAAGCATTCCACCCGACACTCTTTTTCTTTGTTTTGAAAAGCTCGGTGAACTTGCAGATAAAGCGAGTTCACCGGAATTGGACAAGGAAATCGGTGATGTACTGAAAGCAATTACAGCAACTTTTCTGCTGCCGGGAAAGGGGTGATGTATTGTGGCTGTTACAGGCTTCTGGCCTATTTACAAGAATTTGAAAGCAACGCTTGACTATGCCGACAATCCCGACAAGACCACCGCAAGAGAATATCTTGACGATGATTTGTATGCGGCGCTTTCTTACGCCGAGAACGATAATAAGACCGACCGTAAAATGTATGTTGGCGGCATTAACTGCTCAAAGCAAAACGCCTATGCCGAAATGATTGCCGTGCAGCGACGGTTCGGGATTCGTGGTAAGGTTGTCGGGTATCACGGGATTCAGAGTTTCCGTGAAGGCGAAGTCACACCGGAGCAAGCCTTTGAAATCGGAAAAGCTACCGCCCGAAAGATGTGGGGCGATAAATATCAAGTGTTGGTGACCGTTCATTTGAATACAGATAATCTGCATTGTCATTTTGTTGTGAATCCCGTTTCATTTAAGGACGGTACAAAATTTCAAAATAAAATCGGCGACCACAAGGAACTTCGCCATGTATCGGATGAGATATGCCGGGAACACGGTTTATCTGTTCTTGAAAACAGCAATTTTTACGGCGGTAATAAAAAAGACTATTGGCGGCACAAGTCCGGCAAGAAAACACATCGGGACTATCTCCGTGAGGATGTGGAATATTGCCTGTCTTTTGCTACCTCTCCGAGAGAATTTGATAGCCAGTTATATGCGCTCGGATATACGCTTGACCACGTACGTTTTTCCGTGAAAGCAAAGCATTGGGAACGCTCTGTTCGGCTTGCAAATATTGGTTTTACAAAAGAAATCGTACAAGCACAGTTGGATAAAAACGCCGAGAACAGATACCGCCTGTTCACCTTGGAGTACCGCCCACCGTACAGACCTAAAAAGTTTCCGTTGGAAGATGAACTGCGAAAGCTTGAATTCTCTATCGACCACAGCCACGATGCGGCAACAGTTTTAGTAAATATGATATTCTATATCATCATAACAGTAATTCAAATTGCCGCCGAGCTTACAAATGTAATGCTGCTGTCACCTGATTTAAGGGCGGCGGAAAAGGATTTGAAAAAACTGATTGCCGACTATCACTTTTTGCAGGAGCAGGATATTCATACAGTTTCCGACCTACAGGTAAATATTGAGCAATCTCGGTCTGAGCTTTTGACACTGGAACGTGAGCGCAGCGACATCAGCAATCGTATCCGCCGTCCAAAATCGCCGGAGGATGAAAGCCAAAACAAAGAGAGCCGAAAAGCGATCAGCAAACAAATGAAGCCTGTTCGAGAAAAGCTTCGCCGTGCGGAGAAAATTTTGGAGAAGTTTCCGCATTTGTATGAATTATTAAAGCAAGAGCACGAGCTGGAGAAAAAAGCCCGTGCAAGATACAAAGAAAGAGGGAGATAAAATGAAAAATACGATGAAAAAGCCGGTGGCAATTCCGGCAGAAAAATTGCACCCCTTTGCCGGACACCCATTCAAGGTCAAGGACGATGAGGAAATGAATACCTTGATCGAAAGCGTACAGACGCAAGGAATTCTTTCGCCGCTGATTGTTCGACCGATTGAAAACACAGATGAATATGAGGTGATAAGCGGACACCGCCGCTTACACGCCGCAGTTAAGGCAGGGATCACAGAAGTCCCTGCCTTAATTGTTTCCCTTGACCGTGATGCGGCGGCAATCGTGCATGTAGACAGCAACCTACACCGAGAGCACATTCTGCCCTCTGAAAAAGCCTTTGCTTACAAGATGAAAGCGGAGGCATTGGCACACAAAGGATATCGTACAGATTTAACTTCGGTGCAAGTTGCACCGAAGTTAGCAACCGAACAAATTGCAGAGGATGCGGGTACAAGCAAAGATACTATTAAACGCTATATCCGCCTTACCAACCTTATTCCCGAAATCCTGCAATATGTGGATGACGGGCGTATCGCTTTTACTCCCGCCGTTGAGCTTTCGTATCTTAACGAGCAAGAACAGTACGACCTTTTGGAACAGATGGAGCTGAATGATTGCACTCCGTCGCTCTCTCAGGCTTGCCGTTTTAAGAAGATGAGTGGGGAGGAAGGCTTGACACTCGAAGTTATTGCCACCGTTATGAGCGAGGAAAAAGCAAATCAGCGTGAAATGTTCAAGGTGCCGATGGAGCGCATTCGCAAATATGTCCCTAACGCCAATACAAAGCAAGCAGAAGACTTTGTTATGAAAGCTTGCGAGCATTACCGCCGCTATCTGATTCGACAGCGTGACCGAGAACGATGAGGTGAGCCTATGAAGAAATATACAAGGATTGATTATACCAAGGTAGAGTTACCCGAAGAACTGCTCACTTCTTTTGCAAAGGCATTAGCGCCAGAGATTAGGAAGTTCTATGATAGTGACGAGGGCAAAGCTTACTTTGAAAAATGGCTTACCAAACACCCTGAATATGATGAACGGACACCTGATGCAACTGCATCGGGCGTCTGAGTTTTCGCACATTCGACAGCAAATAAAGGAGGATTATAATTATGTATAGAAAGAATTGGAGGCTCACAGATGAATGTTGTAATATACGCCCGCTTTTCCAGCCACAGCCAGACGGAGCAGTCCATTGAGGGACAGCTCAAGGTGTGCTATGAATATGCGGAGTCGAATCATTATACCGTTGTCGGAGAATATATTGACCGGGCCATCAGCGGCACCACGGACAACCGTGCCGAATTTCAGCGGATGATCTCCGACAGCGACAGGCACACCTTTGAGGGCGTTTTGGTATATCAGCTGGACCGTTTTGCCCGCAACCGCTATGACAGTGCCATCAACAAGGCGAAACTGAAAAAGAACGGTGTCCGGGTGCTGTCTGCCAAGGAGAATATTGCGGACGACGCTTCCGACATCTTGGTGGAGGGCGTTCTGGAAAGTATGGCGGAATACTACTCCGTGGAGCTTTCTCAGAAGATCCATCGGGGTATGGCTATCAATGCCGAAAAGTGCTTGTCCAACGGCAGCAACCCCGGCTTGGGCTTCAAGGTCGATGCCGAACGGCGGTTCTATGTGGATGAAGAGGAAGACGCCATTGTCCCTGAGATTTATGAGCGCTACGCCAGCGGCGAGACGAAAGCGGAGATCATTCGGGATCTGAAACGACGCAGGGTCAAAACCTCCCTCGGCAAAGAATTCAGCCCCAACAGCCTAAGCCGCCTGCTCAGCAACAAGCGTTATATCGGTGTCTATCTTTACAAAGGAAAGGAAACACCCGGCGGGATGCCTCGCATTCTGGATGATGACCTATTTTACCGGGTGCAATCGATGATGAACAAAAACAAAAGTGCGCCGACCCGAACTCACGGCGAGGGCGAATAACTGCTGACCACAAAGCTGTTCTGCGGACACTGCAAGGAAATGATGGTGGGCTACGGCGGCACCAGCAAGACCGGCAGGCAATATCACTACTATATGTGCAAAAACGCCCGCAGGAAAAAGTGCGGCAAGAAGATCGTCAGCAAGTCCTATATAGAGGACCGTGTGGTCAACGAGTGTTTGAAAATGCTGACCGAGGAGAAAATCCGCTTCATTGCCAAGAAAGTGGCTGAGGAGTGCACCAAAAGCCCGGATAACCTGACCGCCAAGGCGCTGAAAAAGGCGATCCGAGAGGCGGATACGGCCATTGAGAATCTCTGGAAAGCCATTGAGCAGGGGCAGGCCGTGGAGATGCTGACGGATCGACTCAACAAGCGCATGGCGGAAAAGGCGCAGCTCGCCATCGAGGAAAACAAGAAGATCACGCTGACGGAGGCACAGATTCTGGCGTTTCTGGACTATGTCTGCGAGATGCCCGCCGACGATGTGAACAAGCGCCGAGCTATCATCAATATCTTTGTTCATTCCATCTATCTGTATGACGACCACTTTACCCTCATCATCAACGCCAGCAAAAAGCCGTTGAGCATTGACAATATCCCGCTGGATGATATAGAAACGGCATTTGAAGGCGAAACCGGAGCTTCGGAGGGGTGTTCATCCTTGAGCACCCCTGCTCCACCATTATAGTCACGATTGCATATGCAGTCGTGACTTTTTTATTATATGATTATTCCAATATTTATGCAGTTTTTAAGGCAAAACAAGAATCATTTATGAAGTATAAAACAACACAATATAAATTATGCAACCGTACACAGAATAACTCACCACATATAAAAATTTCCCATTCCAATCGCATTTTTAGTATTGTGAGTATGTATACGGTCAGTCGCCACCAAATAAGTCCCTTTTTTCTATGCTCCTTTTCTATGTTCCGTTTCGGACTTATTCAGTTTTTCTATGTTCCATTGCTCAAAATCGACCTTTTCGCAGACATAATCAAAAAGATATTTTCTCTTTATAGTTTCAGTATGAACAAAAAAATAATCCCCATCAGTATTACCTGATGGGGACATTGATACTTTAAAATGAACCTGCACATTTTCATTTGAAATGTCAATTCTGTCTATATATTGCGAAAGAACAAATTTTGTTCTTATTATATTCTTAGGGTTGTAAAAGTAATCCTTTAAATGATTTATTTGTTCTCTGACTTCATCTTCCGTTATTACTCTGTCAATTTTTTGCTTTTCATACTTATGAATGAACTCGGAAGTCTTTTTGATTTGTTCTTCATATTCCTTGATTTTGTCGGACATTATGTCATTTATACCTGTTTTTGCTATTGCTTCAACAAGATTATTCCTGCTCTTTTCAAGAATTTTTAAGGTTGATTTTGCTTCGTTGTATTCCAAATCCGATATACAGGATTTGTTGTATTGCTCATTGAGTTGCTTTGTTATTACTTTTATATTATCATCATTAAAGAAGAATTCAACAAACTTATCAATAACAAAGCTGTCAAGATATTCGAACCTTATTTCTTTTGATTCGCATTTTCTTTTATTCTTCTTGGAACTACATCTATATACCAGATTTGTGTTGTTTTTGTTGTAGCGAACATTTCCGTGAAATTTACCTCCACATTCTCCGCAATGTATAAGACCTGTTAGCAGATATGTATTTTTGGCATTTGTATAACTGCTTCGAGTTGCTTTTTTAACTGCATTTGCTCTGTGCCATAAGCCAGATGAAACTATTGCAGGACAGCCGTTTTCAATCCTTATTATTTCTTCTTCAGGCTTTCTTCTGTGATTGTTCCTTTTATTCAGGCTGTTTGCTGAACAACTGCGGTTGAAGATGTATGTACCTTTGTATTTTTCATTTCTCAGTATTTCATACAGACTGTTTTTGACAAAAGGCAATCCTTTTTTAGTTTTGTATCCGAGAATATTCAGCTTGTCTATTGTTTCTCCATAGCCGTATCCTTCGGCAGACATTTCAAATATCAATCGAACTGCTTCGGCTTCCTTTTCATTTATGACAAGCTTAAGGTCTTTGTCAACATCATATCCTAAAGGTGGTCTGCCACCAGTAAATTTGCATTGATAAGCATTTTCTTTCAGTCCTTTCATTACTTCTCTCGCAAGATTTTCATTGTAGAACTGATTGACCGAACCCATTATATGATACAATAAATGACTTTCGGGATTATCTTCAAAACGCTCATTAACAAATATGACTTGCACACCGTATTCTTCAAGAATTTTTTTATATTGAATACTGTCACTCAAATTTCTTGAAAATCTGTCTGTTTTATGTACCAATACCGCCTTAAATTCAGGGTTGTTCTTTGCGTCATTTATCATTTTCTGAAATGCAGGTCTGTTGACTGTTTTTGCTGATTTTGCTTCATCACAATACCAATCAATGACTTCCATATTGTTTCTTTTGGCATACATCATCATATATCTTTTTTGAGCTGTTATAGATTCTTCTCGTTGCATTGAAGAAGAAAATCGTGCATATCCGACTGCTTTTATTGTTTCTTCCATATATACCACTCCTATAAGAATAATTCTTCATTTTAATAATATGTATTTATAATTTAATAAAGTGCAGTCACTGAAAAGCAACTGCACAGATGATTTTCAAAGTTTATATTTTAATCTATATTAAGCATTTCGATGAGGACATCTATTATTACATTATAGAAATCCGAAGAAATGCGGTTGTCTGTATGTTCAGCTTTATCTATACTCTTGTCGTAATCCTGTTTAAGCAGAAGATTGCGGGGTATACTGCAACACACTAATGATTCTTTCATATTAAAACCTCCTAATATTATGTATATCAAGAGATTAAAATAGAGTAAAACTCTATATGCTTGGCTTGTGTATCCCAGATTACACAACTCTTATGCCAAACCACTAATAACCATTTATCTAATAAAATCTGATGATTATTTTTTGCAGATAATACTGCAAGCAGGGATTTTTTATTTAATTTTTTAAAATATTATTCTTTATCGGAAATAACTTTTATTGCTGTTATTTTTGAAAAAGATTTGTTGCCGTATTTTCTTTGACTTACAGAAAATTCAATTTTTTTGCCGAGTACATTATCACTGCAAAAACAGTTATTATCATCTACATACTCACAACAGAAGTTATTTAAAACTATATCCATATTAGAGAACATACAGTTAAAATAGCCGTTTTCTATTGAATCTACCTTTATTGTGAACCAGCAGTTACGGCAATCGGGACTGAAATATATATCGTCAAGAATACCTGTGTAGGTACCGTCATCAATATATTCATATTTTTTCTTTGATATAAAATCAAAAGTTGGCATAATCATTCACCTCCAAGACATTCTTCTATATTTTGTACTTCATCATCTGACAGAAAGTCTTTATTATCGGAGTTTTCTATTTTGTCAAAGTACATTTCTTCATAAGCATTGTGAAGTGACATCATCTTGTCATTAAACTGAAATTTGAAAATATATACTTTCAGGTCAATGATTTCTATGATTTTCTCTCTTGCGACAAGTCTGTCTTTTTCTGCAATGAGTACACCTGTTGCTCTCAGATTTTTAAGTCTTTTGCGGAAATCAACTATTCCGTTATTCTTCATCATTTGCTCAAAGTAGTTTTTAGCTACGCATATTTCATAGTGATTGTCGCTTGCACTAAGTCTTACCAGTCCGACATAACCACTATTGAGCAAGTCATAGTCAATCGCTTCCGCTTTTCTTTTACCAAATACTTTTAAAGCAAACGGATAATTCATTTTGTATTTTCTGATATTCTTTACAAAATCTTCGTGAACTATTGTCAATAACTCATCTTCTGGTGTTTGAGCAGATTCTATTGCATTTGTCAGATTCAAGGAATAATTTATCATATCAGATATTTCAATATTAAAATTGAATAATTCTTTTGCATATTCTGTCTGTCAATCTTTTCTTTTGTTCATAAGCAGCTAAAGTACTATCGGTCAAAATATTTGAGCCTTTGACTTGTAATTTCTCATCAAGTTCTTTGCTGTTCTTTATGAGCATATCTTTATATTTCTGATAGTCGGCTTCGATTATTTCTTGACCTTTGTTAACAAGCATTTGTAAATACTCATTACCTGCAGCACCATAGTTTTGCATTACAACATTCTTAATATTGTCTGAATTTTGAGCATTTTTTGTAAGAGTATCTTCAATCTGAAATACACGGTTTTTATTCCGTCCATAGATTTCTCGCTTATAAAGCTTATTTCTGATGTAGTGAATATCACAGAAGAAAATTCTTTGACATCTTGAAGTGAAGCATCACCGTTTAGTCTTAGCTTACTTCTGCCTAAACAAAAGCTATATAAAACTCTTTCAAGGTTAGATATTGTAGAAGCACCGAGTTCATCAAATACTACACTAAGACCATTTATTTGACTTAAAAACTCTTGCAGTGCATTTTCTGTTACGTTAAAGCTTATTGCCACACCTTTATTCAGCACAGGGGAAGAATAAATACTTGCACAAAGCATTGCGGTTGTACTTTTTCCTTTGCTTGAACTGTTGCAAAGACAGAATAGTACAGAACCAAAATCGTGTGTATAATTCAACATTGAAAGCAATGGGGAAGAGAAAGAAGCCATTAAAAGATAGGTCATTGGAATATTTCCGCATACTTCATTTTGAATCATATTGCACCACTCGTCTAATGTACCTTTATGGTTCAGACAAAGACTGCCGTTGTATATGTATTCTTTACTTAGTTGTTCATTGGCAATTAGATGGTTATATCTGAATACAAGATTATTGTCAATTTTATCCCAGCCAAGCTTAGAGTAGCCATATACAATTTCAGCTTTCATATCGGTATTCATAAGATACTTGTTTACTTCATCAATATCGGTTTCATTGAATCTAACACCATATGAAAAGAGTGTTTTTAAACCAAACTTTGACAGAGATTCACCGTCAAGTTTTACAGTATCAATTTCAATACCGTTGTGGTATTCATATTCAATCTTTATTTGTTTTGTACCTATATCAATAATTTTTCGCAATATCTTGCAATAGGTCATTATGTATCGGATTTCGTAAGAATATTTATTCTTCTTAACAACACCGATGAAGTTATTTTCCTTATCGACAATGTAATGTGATTTTGTTATACTGATAATTTTCTGAAAAATCCTGACAGAGGCTGTTTTTGACAAAAAAATAAAAAATAGGTTTTGTGCAAATCGACGGACATTTTGCCAATCAAAATTCCCAGGAAGAAAAAAGATGTTTTCGGAACGAACCGAAAAAGGAGAGAAAATTTCGGAAGATTTTTCGCTTTGAAAAACCTCCTCAAAAATCTTCTTCTCCGAAATCCCGTTTTTTCAAGCAATGCATACTTGCACACAAAGAGAAAATCTCAAGGCAAAGCAATCATCTTTTCCACTCCAATTTCTGAATATTCCAACGATGTGCCAAAGGGGAAAGAGGGTGTGAGAACATCAGTCCTTTTGAGTCAATGATTGTATAGAGTTTGTCTTTGTAATGTTCATTCAATGCACTCAAAAAGTTCTTTTTTCTTCTTCGTGACTTGTATTTCTGCCGTATGCCACAATTATTGTATCGGCATTTTCGCACTCTCTCATCACAATAGAAGTGTTTGTCTTGTCAATCTTTGGTGCTTCATTATTAATACTTGAAAATACATTAACTATTGAAACTGAACCAAAATCATTCTTTATTGCTCCGTTCCTGACAAGCATTGTTGTTTGGTCAAAAATCAATTCATCGGCAGATGAGGGATAGGTCATTATTATTGCAAGCGACTTTTTGCTGCTGTCCCATTCTGCTTTCAATAAATAGCGGTCTTTTCTGTTTTTGGAAAAGACCGCTGTTGTTTTTACTGTGCTGTTTGTTTCAATTGTGTTCGCCATACTCATTGTTCAATACTCCTTTTCTGAAATAGTCAGCTTTGCCGACAATGTTTATTGCCCTGTCATTGTCAAGGACTATGCATCCGTCAAGAAAATCATTGCCTATCAAGTCAATCCATTCAAATCTGCTTTCTGTTATTTTTGAGGACAAACCAAACTTTTTGTAATTATCAAAGTCTTTTTCATTCTCAACATAAAAAATACCTCCGACCGTTTCAAGCGAACAGTCAGAGGTTTGTGTCAGAAGATTTGTGAAAAGATTTTTGATATATTCTGCAATGTAACAGTCCTTGATTTTTGATACATCATCAGGTGTTAATATTTCAATCATTTTCTTTTTTTCAGCTTTGTTCCTGTGCAGAGAAGTGTAATAGCAGTTCCTGCACCTGTTGCAAACATTTCTACCGCTACTTTTGTTGTAAGTGCCATAATAAGTCCAAACATATTTTTTCCTCCAAATTAATTTTTTATGATGAGTTTTTCTGTTGCAAGTACAACTGTTGTTGTCACAACAAATCCAAGCACAAACCATAATGCTTCCATTGTTCTGCTCCTTTCTTGTTTTTTATATAAAAATGCACCCACCAATAAATTGGCGAGTACATAAAAAACTATTAAATTAAAGATTATGATTTTTCTGATGTTTACTGCAAGATTGCCAAACAGCTTTAATAAAGCCAGTTTGATTGCATTTAGCACGCTCTTTTGGGTCACATATTATGAAATTAGGTGTATCAATTTCAACACTGCGACCTCTCCAATATTCACAGGTAACACATTGTTTGGCATTGCGTGATACCTTACTTGTCATTTATATTCACCTCTTGTAAATGTTCTTTGCCGCAATTTGTGCAGAATCTTGCTTCTGTTGGATTCTCCGTTCCACAGTAGTTACAATTCCATTTTGTTGTATCAACACTACTTAAGCTACGGTCAATATCTTTCTTAAAGAAAAGTCTGAATAACCATGCAATAAAGAATATAGCTGCAATAATTATACATCCATCACAAGTATAGAATAACATTGGCATTTTAAGAAAATAATACAGTCCAAAGCTAATACCTGCAATTATAAGAAAGAATACCATTAATTTTATAAAGACAAAACCGTTTTTCATATGTACTTACCTCATTTTATATTACATTTTATTTAATAATTCTTGCTTTTTTATATTGAATTCTTCGTCAGTCAAAATTCCCGATTCTTTCATATCAAAAAGCTTTTTAATCAATTCCATTATTTTTTCTGGATTTTCTTTTTCTGCATTTGTTTGATTTATGGGAAGATTTGATTGAGATACGCTTGATGTGTAGCTATTACTGTCAGTTGCATTCATTGATATGTAATTAATGTTACTTTGTGGTGTTGAAGACTCATTAATAATACTTGTATTTCTTTGCGAATCATTTGAACTGCTTTTTGCATTTTCTGTAGATGAATTTGTTTTGCTTTTAGCTATATTTGCAATCTTTTGTAAATTTATTTCAGGTGCATTTTCGTCAGAAGTGCCATTATTTACTGCGTCAAAAACTTTATTTCCTTTGAGATTGAAAAACTGTATAGCTGATAAAATAACTATTCCGATAAAGAATATGAGCATAAGCCAAAAACCTAATAAATAGTTGGTTTTCATTTCTACTGATACTGAACCTCCTGTCATTTGACCTACTGCTTCACCACCTGCATTTGCACCAGCAGATATATTACCTGATACCAAAAACATCATTACAATACCAACAACAGATAAAGCAAGTGATACAATCTTTTTATATTTTTGAAGTTGTGGTAAGTAATTAGCAATAAGTATAGCAATAGGGCAGACAATAAGTAGTATTCCTAAGAATCCACCATCCGTAATTATTTGAAAACCATTTAAAACAGTACTTTCTTCTGCTTCTCCCATACCTCCTGCATTTGCTGAAGCTCCTATTGAAACAAAAGGAAATAGCAGAGATATGATAATTGTACCGCATAATATGCCTGTAAGATTTTTTATGATTGTATTAGAATTTATTTTGTCCATTTATATTCTCCTTTTTATTAATTAAATTCACTAGCTAAAAGATTGGTGTCATAAGGACTTGATTCAGTTAATTTAACACCGTCAATATCAGGATAAGCACCTGATGTATAATCGTTAATAATGATATTTTCATTAATTCTTCCATTATTAAGTTCGACTTCTGCAAAACAATATGAGCCTTGTTTTGCCCAAAATGTTTTTAAAGAACCCTCATAAGATTCATAAAAAACTCTACTGCTATTAATTGTACCTACATAGTAAAGTCCCTTATTATCATCGTAAGTATAAAAATCGTAATGAAGTTTTGATAAATTATCTCCAATGCTAATAATAAGTTCTGCTATACCGTCGTGATTAACATCATAAATGTAATAGCCTTCTATTTCGTTTGAATTAATTGTTTCAAGATAGGCTTGATATACATCTTCTTTATTGATTTCGGCTTTGGTGGTAGGTTGAACAGTTGTTACTTCTATTGTTGTAGGCTCTGCAGTAGTCGGCACTATTGTTGTCGGAACTACAGTGGTATTCTGCATAGTTGTTTGTACTTGAGTAGTTGCAATTTGTGTAGTATGTATTTCATCTGGTGTACTATTTTTGCTCTTAGGGTAATTTTGATATATACCATATCCAAGTACACCGAAAATTACTAATGCTATGATAATCAAAATAACGATACTACTTTTATTTTTTGCGTTATCTGGCATAAAATTACCTCTTTAATCAGACTTTTGCTTGTCAATGTGTTCTTTTAAAATTTGTCGTACCCATTTTTCACTGTATCCGTATTTAGTAGCAAGCTGTTTGATATTATATCCGTTGTATTCATCAACAATTTGCTTTTTTAAAAATTCTTTACTAAATAGTTGCACAGGAAAAGTGATTTGCTGACCTCTGTATGCTGAATGTATTTTCAAGACTGCTTCAATACCTAACAGATTAGCAAGTTCACTATATGCTCCGTTTAGATATTCACACTTAATATTACTTACATCCATTTCAAATATCACTCCTTGCATTTCGACATCTCCTCTCAAATTATATTATAATGCTATGGAATAGTATAGAGTTATACTGACCTTGTCTTGTTCCTTGTAAAATTCCCCAAATAGGGAAAAAGCTTGCTGTTATTAAATTAAAGTAAATCAGTACTATTGGAATATTTATTTAATTTTACCAAATCTATATATTTTTAAAATTCTTTGTACTTTATATAAATCATTGTAAGAGTACATCAATATAAAAACGACTCGGCAACAAAAACCTTATTGCAAGCCAAAACACCGCAACACGCATAAAGCGTGTAGTGTTGTGTTTTACAGTTTTAACTGTCTTGCAATATTGTTTTTGTTGCCGAGATTGGATAGTAGTATAGAGTATGATTTATAGCATTTATATAAAGCATTTACTTTATACACTAAGAAATCTTATTTTTATTCCTTAAAAGAAAATGTTTTAAGAGTGTGAGTTTTTCCGTGTCCGAATCATCTCCACCACCTAAGTCACGATTGCATATGCATTCGTGACTTTTTTTAAAGTGCTTGTATTCAAGCCTTTTCTGACTTCTTACACACGAATACAAATGACAACACCTCGGCAGATTGACTTTCTGCCGAGGTGTTTTTGCGTTCATAATGACTTTTGAATATAATTATTTAAAAGTATTCGTGTGAAAGATGGGTATTTGTGTGAAAGATAGGTAATCGTGTGGAAGATGATTTTGCTATAAAAGTTTATGCAAATCTATCAACCTTTACGAAAGATCTGCCTTTCATTATACGCGATGTCGGTAAGGAAAACCGAAAGTCCGAACACATGGTGCACCTTGCTCGGACTTAGATTTATTTAGAATGGTTATGCAGATCCTGATAAAGGCGTTCAGCAATATAAGTGTCTTCCTTACACATCAAAAGCCACAAACAGCACAAGCTCATTCAAGGTGCAGATTCCAATTTCAGATTTGAATATCCGCAAAGGCCCCGGCACAAACTATGCCGCAACAGGCAAGGGAGTCTTTACCGTTGTTGAAACAAAACAAGGCTCAGGCTCTGCAAAAGTCTGGGGCAAACTGAAATCCGGTGCAGGCTGGGTTGCGCTTGACTACGCAACAAGAATTTAACTGAATATCTTTAAAGCATTTATGCCCGTCGGAGATGGTTTTCTCTGACGGGCATTTTTTTGGTTTGCCCGTAATGGGCAGTGACTTGGTTGTGAAAGTCCACTACAGGCTTGGCAGTAGAAACTGTTAGATGAGGGCAAGTGCGTCCATCGGGAGGTGGAGTATGAAGTAAACCTAATGCAAACTCTCGGTCTAATGAACAGAAATCACATATAAGGCATATGCAGAGCAGACGAGCTTGCCACACAAAGCAAAGTCCAATACTGTCCTAACTCTGCGGCGTAAACGTGGCAGAAGTATGAGAGGATGATTACACCAATTCGGTGAAAATATTATAAAAGACTGCCAACGAGATTTTATGCTCAGCGGTGTCTGAACTATGCTTTGTTTAATTAATCAGAGCTGTATTTATCACGCCATTGACGGGGTGAAATGCCGTATGTGTTTTTAAATGCTCTGGAGAAGTGGAGCTGGTCGTTATATCCCACAGCACAGCTTATTTCTCCGATTGAGAGTTGGGAGTGTTCCAAAAGTTCGGTTGCCTTAGTCATTCGGAAGCGCATAAGAAATTCCTGCGGTGTTTTTCCGTATTCTTCTTTAAACTTCCTTCCAAAATAGTTTCTGTTAAGTCCGCAGTTTTCAGCAATGTCTTCAACAGTAATATCTTTTTGATAATTCAGCTCAATAAATTTGATTGCTTCACTGATATAATAATGACTCGAATTATTCTTTCTTTTGTTTTGCGATTGGCTTGTTACTGCAGAGCGAGTCAGGTAATCAAGAAACAAATAAAGATGCCCGATAAGATGCAGAGGAGCAGCTTCCTTGTGCTCAATAATGTAAATCATTTCGTCTAATGCGAGTTCACGCAACTCAATTGATAACGGATGGTATATAGGCTTGTCCTGCGATAATCCGGTTGCATTGATAGCAGCTTTTGCCTGAAATCCATCAAATTCCAGCCAGATATATTCCCAAGGCTCGTCGTTATCGGCTATATATGTAGATACCTGACCCGGGAAGAGCATAAAGCCTTCGTTGGCATTTATTTTATAGACATCGGTTGTGCCTGATGAATTATTGGCATACAGAGTGCCCTTACCTGATATTACGAAATGAAAAAGATAGTGGTTTCTTGCAGCCGGACCAAAGGAATAGCCGCCCTTGCAGATCTCTCTGCCAAACTGTATTAGGGTAAGATCCATATAATTATTCTGTGGGAATACCTTAAATTCAAAATGTTGCATATGATTTATTAACCTCGTTATATTTTATTTATGCTAAATATACCATAAAATATGCCAAAATGCAACTTATATATTATAAAAACGGACATAATTGCAGATTTTTTACATAATTATGTTGCAATTTGATATTTACGGTATGCGAAAAAATTGGTACAATTTATACAAAAGATATAGATTAATATGAAAATTAAAGGAGGAAATGCTATGAGAAAGACAAAAAAACTGTTGAGTTCATTTTTGATAGTTGCTATGCTGTCCTCGCTGATGTTGAGCGGTTGTAATTCAGAAGGTACAGATAAAATCGAAGTTGAGCTTGTACAGTACAAACCAGAGGCGGTTGCTGCGTTTGAGAAAATTGAGGAAGGCTTCAATAATACTCACGACAATATCCACCTCACAATTCAATCTCCGAATGAAGCAATGACTATATTAAAGACACGCTTTATTCGTGAGGATTATCCTGACATTGTTGGAATAGGCGGAGATATTAACTACTCAAATTTCCTTGACGCCGATATGTTTATGGATATATCAGATTTTGAGGGTGTATCCGATATTAAGCAGGCTTATATGGATATTGAGGACGAGCTTGAGTTTATTCCTACAGACGGTGTGTACGCATTGCCCTATGTAGCAAATGCGGCAGGTATCCTTTACAACAAGGATATGTTCGAGAAAAACGGTTGGAAAATACCGCAGACATGGACGGAGTTTACAGAACTTTGCGAAACAATCAAGGCTTCGGGAGTTCAACCGTTATATTTTGGCTATAAAGATACGTGGACTTGTCTTGCTCCTTGGAATGCTCTTGCTGTCGGTCTTTCACCATCTGATACCTGCGCACAGGTGAATGCAGGCAAAACCACTTTCAGCAAGGAGTACAGAGAAACAGCCGAAAAGATAAAAACTCTGCTTGACTACTGCGAACCGAATCCGTACGCTTACGGCTATAACGATGCCTGTACAGCTTTTGCAAGAGGACAGGCAGCAATGTATCCCATAGGTAGCTATGCCGTTCCTCAGATTAAATCGGTTAATCCCGATATGAACATTGATTCATTTGTATTCCCTGCAAATGACGATGAGAAAGACAATGTGCTTAATTCGGGTGTTGACCTTCAATTCTGTGTTATGAAGAACAGCAAGAATAAAGAGGCTGTGTATGAGGTGCTTCGTTATCTGTATGAGGATGAAACAATACAGATTTATCTTGACGAACAGAATTCAATCCCTTGCAAGAACGGAGATTTTAAGCTGCCCTCGATGCTTGACGGAATAAGCAGTTATATTGAGGAAGGCAGAATGGCTGACTATCAGGATCACCATTATCCCAGTGAGATGAGCGTTGACGCTATGATTCAGACCTATCTTATGGACAACAGCAGTGACGCAACCGATAAATTCCTGAAACGATTTGATGATGAATGGGTACGCTATAACCGTGACCTGATTCAAAAGGTTCAGGACTATGAAAAGGAGGCTAAAAAATGAAATCCGGAAGACGATTGTCAAGTAAGAGCAGAACATATCTTGGTATGCTTATCCCGGTAGTAATTCTGTTCTTTGCGTTTAATACTTTGCCGCTTATAATCGGTGCTTTCTATAGTTTCACAAACTACAGAGGCTACGGCAGCTGGGATTTTGTAGGTTTAAGAAATTACTTTGATTTGTTTACAGATTCAAGGGTATGGAATTCTTATTTCTTTACATTTAAATATGCGATTGTAGGAACAATACTTGTAAATGTTATCAGCCTTCTTATGGGACTTGCATTAAACAGCAAGATTCGATTTAAAAGTACATTAAGAGGTATCTACTTTGTTCCGAACATTCTCGGAGGATTGATTGTAGGTTACATTTTCAGCTTCATTTTTACATACATTATTCCTGCTGTCGGTGAAACCTTCAACATTGAGTGGATTCAGAACAGTATTCTTGCAGATGAGCGTTATGCGTGGATAGGCGTTTTGATAGTAGGTGTATGGCAGGCGGTTGCTATGAATACGATTATTTATATTTCCGGCTTGCAGACCATTCCCGAGGATGTGTATGAGGCTTCAAGAATTGACGGTGCAGGAAAATTTCTTACATTCAGAAAAATAACGCTTCCGCTTTTGATGCCGTTTATCTCAATAAATCTTGTTTTAAGTACAAAGAATATGCTTATGGTTTTCGACCAGATTATGTCCTTGACCAAGGGCGGACCTGCACAGAGCACCGAATCAATATCTTACCTGATTTACAGAAACGGTATGGACGGAGGTCAGTTTGGCTTCCAAAGTGCAAATGCCGTAATATTCTTTGTTCTTATTGTTACTATTTCCGTTATTCAGATGAGAATGACAGGTAAAAAGGAGGAACAGCTATGAGAAGACTAAAAAGAAAACAGGGAACGAACTGGTTTTTGACCTTTGTGCTTATATTAGGCTGTCTTACAGTTCTGTTTCCTCTTTATATGACGGTTATTATCGCCTTTAAAAATCCTTCGGAAATGACAAACGATGTTGCCGGTGCGTTAGCTCCGCCGAGTAGCTGGAGTTTTGATAACTTTGCAGAGGCAATGAGGGTGACAAACTTCTGGAGCGCACTTGCTAACAGCTTGATAATCACAGGCATCACAATTATTTTATCAGTTCTTATTCACTCAATAGCCGGTTATGTTATCGGCAGAAATATGAGAAGAAAAAAGGGCTACAAGTTAGCTTATTTCTACATAGTAAGCGGTATGTTTGTTCCGTTTGCAATCCTTATGATGCCTCTTGTAAAGGAAACTGCACAAATCGGACTTGCAAATCCTATCGGTGTAATTCTCCTTTATCTTGTTTTCTATATGCCTATGAATGTTATGCTATACAGCGGCTATCTAAAGAATATTCCTCTTGCTATGGAGGAAGCGGCTGAAATCGACGGCGCTTCAACCTGGAAAACATATTGGACGGTTATTTTCCCGATGATGAAGCCTATGCACGCTACCGTTGCAGTGCTTACGGCATTGGGTACATGGAACGATGTAATGACCCCTCTTGTTATTATGTCAGGCTCGGAGAATACAACGCTTCCGCTTGCACAGCTTAATTTCCAGACGCAATTCGGAACAAACTACAATCTTGCATTTGCATCATATCTGCTCTCGTTAATTCCTATTCTTATATTCTATGTAGTCTGCCAGAAGCAGATTATCGGCGGAGTTGCAAACGGCGCAGTAAAGGGTTAGTAAAAGGGGAGGAGTTTTATATAAGCTTCTCCCATTGAATTAATATGAAACAAAAAGGTGATATTTATGGCTATCAGAGTTACAGAACAAGGCAGAAATTTTTATTTGGAAACACTTCACTCTATGTATCAGATAAAGGCAGACAAATACGGAGTGCTTAAGCATATATGGTACGGCTCACGCACAGAGTGCGATATGGAATATCTGCTTGATTATCCCGATCTCGGTTTCTCGGGTAATATTTATGAGGCAGAAAACAAAAGAGACTATTCTCTTGATACAATGCCGCTTGAATACTCCTGCAAAGGAATAGGCGATCACAGAATTCCGGCGGCGGCAATCACTCACCCGAACGGTAGTGACGCCCTTGATTTGCGTTTTGACGGTTATGAAATCAGAAAGGGAAAGTATGCAATTTCAGGGTTGCCTGCTGTTTACGCTGATGAAGATGAAGCGGAAACACTCGAAATATACCTCAAGGATACTTCGTCGGATATTCGTGTGATTCTAAAGTACGGCGTACTTGAGAAGAAGGACATAATTACCAGAAGTGCGGTTTTTTGCAATATGGGTGACGCTCCGTGTAAAATTACAAAGGCGTTCAGCTTGTGTCTGGATATTCCTCATGGCGATTGGGATTGGGTGCATTTTCACGGCCGTCACATAATGGAGAGATTAGTTGAACGCAGAAGGCTGTTTCACGGTGTTCAGGAAAGCTCAAGCAACAGAGGAACTTCAAGCCACCAGCAAAACCCTTCTGTTCTGCTTTGCAGTAACGATTGTACGGAAACAAGCGGAGAGTGTATAGGTGCGTTACTTGTTTACAGCGGTTCTTTTCAGACAAAAATTGAGCTTACTCAGCTTAATCAGGTGCGTATGCTTATGGGCATAAACAGCGAGTGTTTCAGCTGGGAGTTAAAGCCGAATGAGCAGTTTAGTACACCCGAGGTTATATTGTCTTATAGCGACAGCGGTATGGAAACACTTTCACATAATTTTCATAATGTAATAAGAAACAACATTTGCAGAGGTGAATATAAGCAGTCCGAGCGTCCCGTACTTATTAACAACTGGGAAGCTACCTACTTTGATTTCAATGAAGAACGCTTGGAGAACATTGCAAAGGAAGCGTCAAAGCTCGGTGTTGATATGTTTGTAATGGATGACGGCTGGTTTGGTAAGAGGGACAGCGATACTTCCGGTCTTGGCGACTGGTTTGTCAATGAAGAAAAACTAAAAGGCGGCTTGAACACTCTGGTTGAAAAGGTCAAGTCCTATGGTATGAAGTTCGGCATATGGTTTGAGCCTGAAATGGTATCCGAGGACAGCGAGCTTTACAGAACTCACCCTGAATGGGCGATTCAGATACCAAACAGAAAGCCGACAAGAAGCCGTTATCAGCTTGTTCTTGATATGACACGTCAGGATGTTCGTGACTATTTATTCAAGGTTATCAGTGATGTATTGAGCAGTGCCGATATTTCGTATGTGAAGTGGGATATGAACCGCAGTATCTGCGATTGGTACAGCGCAGAGCTTCCTGCTGAAAATATGGGAGAAATGCAGCACAGATATGTTCTGGGATTGTATGAACTTTTGGACAGACTCACTTCTGAATTTCCGCACATTCTCTTTGAGGGCTGCAGCGGCGGCGGAGGTCGTTTTGATGCAGGCATACTTTACTATTGCCCGCAGATTTGGTGCAGTGATGATACCGATGCATACGAGAGGACGAAGATTCAGTACGGAACCTCATTTTTCTATCCCATATCAACAATCGGTTCTCATGTTTCAATTGTACCAAACCATCAGACAGGCAGAATTACTCCTTTTGAAACAAGAGCAGTTACGGCTATGAGCGGCAGCTTTGGCTATGAGCTTGACTTAAACACGCTTTCGGAAGAAGAAAAAAATGCGGTTGTTGAGCAGAATAAACGCTTTAAAAAATACGGCCCGTTAATTCATAACGGCAGATACTACAGATTAAGCAATCCTATGACGGATAAATTTGCAATCTGGTCGTTTGTGTCTGAAAATTCCGGTGAGGTACTTGTTCACGGAATGATATTCCGTACAGAGCCTAATATGACAAGATATTCCGTAAAGCTGCGTGGATTGATTTCCGATAAGAAATATGTTGTTGACGGTGATAACACAATTTATACAGGAAAGGCATTAATGGAAGGCGGTATCCTTCTTCCGAAGCCTTGGGGAGATTTCTTCCCGATTGAACTGCATCTCAAAGAAGTATAATTATACGGAACGGAGAATACAATATGAAACCACAAGCTTTTATTGATAGACTAAACAGCGGTGAATTTGACAGCTTACTGAAAAAATTATACGGTGAGTCACAGCTTGAAATTGAGAAACAGAAGAAGCGTTATACAGAAGCGGTAAAAAGCTTTAAAGAGCTTTATCCGGAGCGTGAAGATATAAAAATCTATTCTGCCCCCGGCAGAACGGAAATCGGAGGAAATCACACAGACCATCAGCACGGATGTGTATTGGCGGCAGCAGTGAATCTTGATGTTATTGCGGTTGTATCTTTTCATAATGACGGAGTAATAAGACTGAAATCAAAGGGTTATGAGAAGGATTTAATAGATTTATCCGACCTCAGTGTTCATACCGAAGAAATGGGAAGGTCAGCCGCAATCATCAGGGGTATAGCGTCATATTTTAATGATAAGGGCGTTGCTATGGGTGGTTTCGATGCCTACACTACTTCAGATGTGTTGAGCGGAAGCGGACTTTCATCGTCAGCGGCGTTTGAAACGCTCATAGGTACAATTATTGATTTGCACTACAACGGCGGCAATGCAGGCAGTGTTGAGATTGCAAAAATCGGACAATATGCGGAAAATAAATATTTCGGCAAGGGCAGCGGTCTTATGGACCAGATGGTAAGCTCGGTCGGAGGATTTGTTTATATCGACTTTCTCAATACATCAGAGCCGATTATCGAAAAACACAGCTTTGATTTTGAAAAGGCAGGTTACAGTATTTGCATAACCGATACAAAGGGCAGTCATTCTGATTTAACCGAGGACTATGTTGCCGTGCCGTCCGAAATGAAAAAGGTTGCAGCTTATTTTGGAAAGAATGTTTTGCGTGAGGTCGATGAGGAAAGCTTCTATGAGGCTGTTCCGAAACTCCGAAACACCTGCACAGACCGTGAAATTATGAGAGCCGCACACTTTTTCGGTGAAAACACAAGAGCTGAACAAGAGGCACAGGCACTTGAAAACGGTGATACTGACAGATTTTTTGAGATTGTTCGTCAGTCGGGTGAGTCGTCTGCAAACCTTTTGCAAAATCTGTATTCCTGCAAAAAGCCGACTGAACAGGGAATACCGCTTGCAATAATGATGAGTAAACGAATTTTACAGGATAGCGGTGCAGTAAGAGTTCACGGAGGAGGCTTTGCAGGAACGATTCAGGCATTTGTTCCTGTTAAAAAAATCAAGGAATATTCCGATGAAATGAACAGGATTTTCGGCGAGGGCAGCTGTTATGTTCTTCGCATAAGACCTGTAGGCGGAATTGAAATTACTGCATAAGGGTGGTTTTTATGATTTGTAATGAAATTCAGAAACTGATAAATTATTCAATAAAAAGCAGACTGATTGAAAAAGAAGATGAATATGTAATAAGAAATCAGCTTATGGACGCACTCTGCGTTTATGACTGGGAAGAACCGGAAGTTATGGAAAATAACTTCGTAATTGATGATATTTTGAACAGGCTTACAGATTATGCTTGCGAAAACAAAATAATTGATGACACAACTGCATCACGTGATTTGTTTGATACAAAGCTTATGGGAATTGTCACACCATTCCCAAGGGAGATCATCGGCAAGTTCAATCAGCTCTGCTCGCAGTCGCCTGAAAAGGCTACCGACTGGTATTATGATATAAGCCAAAAGCTTAATTATGTGAGAGCAGGAAGAATCGCAAAGGATATTCGCTGGCAGTATGAGTCGGAATACGGTACGCTCGATATTACCATAAACCGTTCAAAGCCGGAAAAAGATCCTCGTGATATTGCGGCGGCAAGAACAGCGAAGGCAACTGCATATCCGAAATGTCAGCTTTGCCCCGAAAATGCAGGTTTTGCCGGTAACAAAAATCACCCTGCAAGACAAAATCTCCGTCCGATTCCTATTGATATCTGCGGTGAAAGCTGGCAGCTTCAATATTCTCCTTACGGCTATTACAACGAGCATTGTATTGTGTTCAATGAAAAGCATATTCCGATGAAGATAGACTCAGCCGTATTTGAAAAGCTGTTTGATTTTATAGATAAATTTCCTCATTATTTTGTAGGCTCAAATGCAGATTTGCCGATTGTCGGAGGTTCAATTTTAAGCCACGAGCATTTTCAGGGCGGAAATTACACATTCGCAATGGCTAAAGCGGAGATAGAAAAAGAGTTCTCCTTGTCGGATTTCCCTGAAGTAACGGCAGGCATTGTAAAATGGCCTATGTCCGTTATCAGAATTAAGAGCAAAAACAGGCTTACACTTTCAAAGGCTTGCAGTTATGTGCTTGAAAAATGGAGAGGTTACAGTGATCCGAATGCAGGAATATTTGCCGAAACCGAAGGAGTGCCGCACAATACGGTAACTCCTATTGCGAGAATGAACGGTGATAACTACGAGTGTGACCTTGTACTTCGCAATAATATTACTTCCGATGAGCGTCCTCTCGGTGTGTTCCACCCGAATCAATCACTGCATCACATAAAAAAAGAGAATATAGGTCTTATTGAGGTGATGGGACTTGCCGTTCTTCCTGCAAGGCTTGCAGTTGAATTAGAAGAAGTGAAGAAGGCAATGCTTGCAGGAGCAGACCTTAACTCAAATCCTGCAACAGCTTCACATGCCCGGTGGGCAAAGGATATTTTATTGCGTTATCCGGAACTTTCCGAAGCTAATGCAGAAGACATACTTCGGCTTGAGGTCGGAAAAGTATTTGAACAGGTGCTTTGTGATGCCGGAGTATTCAAGAGAACCGAAAAGGGAATTTCCGATTTTATAAGGTTTACAGAGGTGCTTTAAAATGTTTGATATTACTACTGTGGGAGAAATACTGATTGATCTTACACAAACGGGAATTTCGGATAACGGAATTCCGATATACACTGCAAATCCCGGCGGCGCACCTGCCAATGTTGCAGTAGCGGCTTCAAAACTTGGCGCAAAAACTGCGTTTATCGGAAAGGTCGGTAATGATTCTTTCGGAAGATTTTTGTGCGATACACTAAAAAAATATAATGTCAGTACAGACGGCGTTATTACCGATAAAAGTGCCAACACAACACTTGCGGTAGTTTCGGTAAACGAAAACGGAGAGCGCAGCTTTGCTTTCTATAGAAAAAACAGTGCCGACACATTGTTATCTGAATACGAAATAATCGATTTGCATCTGAGCAATACGCATATACTTCACTTCGGCTCTGTCAGCCTTACCGCTGAACCTTCAAGAACGGCAACAATCTCAGCAGTCAAGCGTGCAAAATCGTTCGGAGCGGTAATTTCATATGACCCGAATTACAGGGAGAGCCTTTGGAGCAGCTTAGATGAAGCAGTTGAACAGATGAAAAAACCGCTTGATTTAGTAGATATATTAAAAGTATCAGATGAGGAATTACCTCTTATCAGCGGAAAAACCGATGTTGAAGACGGAGCAAAATACTTATGTGACAAGTATAATGTTAAGCTCGTTCTTGTAACTCTCGGCGCAAGGGGTGCATATTATCGCTTTAAAGATTGCGCAGGAATTGTTGACGGCGTAAGCGTTACGGTTGCAGATACAAACGGTGCAGGCGATACATTCTTCGGCGCATTTTTAAACCGTATGGCATATATGGAAAAATACAACCCGTCAGACCTGACGGAGGACGAAATAAAGGATATGCTGGCATTTTCAAACAATGCGGCGGCAATTACAACAAGCAGAAGCGGTGCGATACCTGCTATGCCTACTATCGGAGAGATTGACAGATTACCATAAATTGAGGTGATGAGTAGTGAATAAATCAGCTAAGTGGGAAAAGGAATTTGTTGAACGCTTTTCAAAACGCTATGATGAGCTGAAATGGCTGTATTGTGAAGTGTATAACAATGATATGAAAGCCTTTTCCTGGTTATGTAATTCATTATACGAGTATTACAAGAGCCGAAAAAGCTCATTGAAAAATCTTGACAGAGAAAAAGAGAAAAATCCCGATTGGTATAAAACGAAAAATATAATCGGTATGATGTTGTATGTTGACGCTTTTGCAGACAACCTTGAAGGTGTAAGAGAAAAAATTGACTATCTGAAGAAATGCGGGGTTAATTATTTGCATTTTATGCCATTACTGAAAACTCCAAAGGGCAGGAGCGACGGCGGATATGCCGTATCTGATTTCAGAAAGGTTCAGCACGAGCTTGGCACAATGGCTGAACTTGAAAAGCTGACAGCCGAGTGTCATAAAAACGGAATAAGCTGTTGTCTTGATTTCGTTATGAATCACACAAGTGAGGACCACGAGTGGGCAAGAGCAGCACGAAACGGCGATACTGAAGCTCAAAAAAGATATTTTTTCTTTGATGATTGGGAATATCCCAATAAGTTTGAACAGACTGTTCCGCAGGTCTTTCCGACAACAGCACCGGGAAATTTTACTTATCTTGACGACTGCGATAAAATTGTGATGACTACCTTTTATCCTTATCAATGGGATTTGAACTACGGAAACTGCGTAGTGTTCAATGATATGGTCGGAAATATGCTTTCAATTGCAAACCGAGGAATTGATGTTATAAGACTTGATGCTGTTCCGTATATCTGGAAGGAGCTTGGAACAAGCTGCCGTAATCTTCCTAAGGTTCATTCACTCGTCAGAATGATGCGAATAATAACGGAAATTGTCTGTCCCTCCGTACTGCTCTTGGGTGAGGTTGTTATGGAGCCGTCAAAGGTTGTGCCTTATTTCGGAACTGTTGAAAAGCCTGAATGTCATATGCTTTATAATGTAACAACGATGGCAAGTACATGGCACACCGTTGCAACAAAAGACGTAAGACTTCTTAAACGTCAGATGAATCAGCTTTCCGAGTTGCCGAAAGATTATATCTTTTTAAACTACCTGCGTTGTCACGATGACATAGGCTGGGGACTGGATTATGATTGGCTAAAGCAATTCGGCATAAGCGAGATACCGCATAAAAAATTCCTTAATGATTATTTTACGGGAAAGTTTCCCGACAGCAACGCAAGGGGAGAGCTTTATAATAATGACCCAAGGCTCGGTGACGCTCGGCTTTGCGGAACAACGGCAAGTCTTTGCGGAATAGAAGCTGCACTTGAAGAAAAAGATACGGACAAGCTTGAAAAATCAATTGACTGTGATATTATGCTCCACGCTTATATGCTCACGCAAAGCGGTATTCCCGTTCTTTACAGCGGCGATGAAATAGGACAGCTCAATGATTACAGCTATCACGATAATCCCGAAAAGAGTGTTGACAGCCGTTATCTGCACAGAGGAAAGTTTAATTGGAAACTTGCCGAAAACTGCGATGACTCAGATACGGTTCAGGGCAGGATTTTTCAGAGTATTCAGAAACTTGAAAAATGCAGAGCCGAAAACGAGGTTTTCAGAGCAGAAGCAGATTTTCAGACAGTGGATACAGGTTCTGACAGCGTTCTGGGAATTTGCAGAGAATATGAAAATAAAAAGCTGCTTGCATATTTTAATTTTAGTGATAACCATCAATCCGTATTTCTTGACGGTGTAAAAAGCGGAAGAGATTTATTCACTGATGATGAGGTGTGCAGTATTTCCATTGAACTAAAGCCATATGGTTTTAGTTGGCTTTTACTTGATGAATAAAATGACAGAGATAATTTCCGGAAAGGAGAAAAACCATGAAAATTCTTGTGCTCGGAGGTGCCGGATATATCGGCTCGCACACTGTTTACAGACTTATCGAGCAGGGCAACGAGGTTGTAATTTTCGACAACCTTGAAACGGGTCATATTGAGGCTGTGCATCCAAAGGCAAAGTTTTACAAGGGCGATTTGAGAAACAGAGTGGAAATAGACGCTGTTCTTGACAAGGAGAATGGCATTGACGCAGTTATTCATTTTGCGGCAAATTCACTTGTCGGCGAAAGTATGATAAATCCGCTTAAGTACTACGACAACAACCTTTGCGGAACAAAGGTACTGCTTGAATCGCTTGTTGCACACAATATCAAAAATATTGTATTTTCATCAACAGCGGCAACCTACGGCGAACCAAAACATACACCTATTCTTGAAGATGATCCGACCAATCCGACTAACTGCTACGGTGAAACAAAAAAAGCAATGGAGAGAATGTTCTATTGGACTCAGCAGGCACACGGCTTGAAGTATGTTTCACTGCGTTACTTCAACGCCTGCGGTGCTCATATCAGTGGAAAAATCGGCGAGGCGCACAACCCGGAAACCCATCTTATCCCGATTATTTTGCAGGCGGCAAACGGTACAAGGGACCATATAAGCATATTCGGAACCGATTACAACACACCTGACGGAACCTGCATCCGTGACTATATTCATGTTACAGACCTTGCACAGGCACATATCCTTGCTGTTAAGTATCTGTTAAACGGCGGCGAAAGCAATATTTTTAACCTCGGCAACGGCGTCGGCTTCTCGGTAAGAGAGGTTATTGAAACGGCTAAAAAGGTCACAGGAAAAGAGATAAAAGTAATTGAAGAAGAACGCAGAGCAGGCGACCCTGCCATACTTATCGCTTCAAGCGACAAGGCAAAGAATATCCTTGGCTGGAAGCCCGAATATGATGATCTTTCAACAATTATAGAAACTGCGTGGAAGTGGCACAGTACACATCTTAACGGATATCTATCCGATTGACAAAACGACAATTTTCAAAATATTAAAGAATTATCTTGTTTTATTTACCCCGATGTTTTATTAAGGATAGATTGCCGAAAAGACATCCGGAATTAAATTTGAAAAGATAATCAAAGTATAAAATGAAATGCTCCCCTTTTGTTAGACAATGAGGTATAATATAAATATACCGTAATTAAATAGTGATGAGCAAAACGCATGGATTGAAAACTAAATAAAGAGCTTATGAGATAAAAAGCAAACACAAGTGCACAGCAAAGCAAGCCTTGAACAAAATGTTCAAAACTTACCTTGAAATATTAAGTCTTTCGAGCTAAGCAATTCTTTTAGCAGATTTTAAGCAACGAACAGAATAATTCGAATTAGTGATGAAAGCAGCATAAGCAACGGCAAGCAAAGCAATATGAGCAATGGTATTGAGATTTTTTGCAGCATTTTCACTGTGAACCCAAAGCCGCTCCTGACCGGTCTGTTTGAAACGAGCATTGTATCGTTCAGCTTCGGTTCTAAGCGAATAAATTTTCTTAAAAGAGATTACAGTTACGGTCAATGGAAAGTCTGTAATCATCGGGAACGGTAATGTATTTTTTACAGCCTTTATGTTTTTTACCGTTGTTCCGGTTTTTATGATTACAGGGACAACAACCGAATTTTGAATTTCTGAAGGGACAGCAGTATTTTTGCCTGATTCTTCCCTCACTGCGACACTTTCCGTCCTTGTTCATAGCTAAAATCGGAATAGAATTTTGCTTTCGGTTGTGAAGTGAAAAGTGTAATATCCTGTAAAATTTCTTGGCGATAGATGACAGCCAACCCCTTTCGTTGGTTTGTTGCAATTTAATTATACGATATTTGGTTGGCTGTTTCTATATTTTATAGTGATAAAATTAAAAAACGCCCTGCAAAAATCCAGTGTTTATCACACTTTTGGAGTTTTGCTCAGGGCTATATAAATTTGATGTAAAGGAGTGCTAAGTATGGGCTTATTTGATATGTTTGCCGGCAAAGCAATTAACCAAGTCGGTAATTCCGTAAAGCAAGCAGTGCAAAACGCAGGAAACAAAACAGAAAGAATTGTGTTTGATGCTTTGCCGCAAAGCTATGAGCAATTTATAAACTTGCCGTCAGCGGCAATGTCTACTCCGTTTCAGACAGCGGCAATGACGGTGCTTGCCCTTTGCTTTTATCCGCAGAACAGTGAACTGTCATTAAAAATGCTTGATTTTTTGCGTGGACCTCGACCGCTAAACGGCGCAGATAAGCAATTCATCGCCGACCGTTTTCGTGCAAAGGACTATGTACCTCGCTCATATTTCGTGGGGTCAACACCCGAAAATGACTATCAGCCAAATGCTCCATATACCGTTGAGGTCAGCGAAAATCAGTATTCATATGAGGAACAGGGAATAGCAAAGCTTTTCATAAGCTCTGGCGGTGCAGACAGTCCCCGTCCGATAAAACTACGCAAAGCTAAGGATGGCAAGTGGTACCTTTGGGAGCAGTTCCTGCTGACAGATATTCGCAAGCCTGAAAGCACCAACCCATGGGCGTGAGAATATGCGTATAATCAGCGTAAAAATATTTTTGTAAATAAAAAACTCAGCAGATAAGCTATTTGAGTTAGCTTATTTACTGAGTTTTTGTTATGTAATTATATAATGGATAATTAAAGTAATACCTTAAGAGTTGCTGATATATAAATTGTTTATCAAATCACCATATAGCTTTTTGCTTTGTTACAAGCTCGCCCCATTTGCTTGCCCAATATAGCAGAACGGAAAAATTATGCTTATTCAGCAATACGGAAAGCCCGTGTATATTCTTGTGGCAGGCTATATTAATCGTGGCGGGCAGGCAGAAAACGCTGTTGCAAGAGAAATAAAAGAGGAAATAGGTATGACGGTTTCGCATATAAAATTTAATCGCACTAAGTTCTATGAACCGTCAAATACCCTTATGTGCAAATTTACGGCATTTGTGAAAGATGACAGTGAATTGAACACTAACGGCGAAATTGATAAATATAAATGGTTTGAAAAGGAAGAGGCAAGAAAGAATATTTTGCCTGACAGCCTCGCATCATTTTTCCTTAATTCTTATCTTGACGAATAATTTGTAAAAACAGAGGCAGTAACACTCCGAGTAGAATGTTACTGCCTTTTAATTTATGTGCTCCTGATTTTAGAAAAATCAGAATTTAATTTTTTCTGCAATGTACTCGTTGAGCTTGTCGATTGCAACTCTTTCCTGAGCCATTGTGTCACGATCACGAACAGTTACGCAACCGTCATCAACAGATTCAAAGTCATATGTAATGCAGAACGGTGTACCGATTTCGTCCTGTCTTCTGTAACGCTTACCGATTGAACCTGTATCATCGTAATCAACCATAAAGTCTTTGGCAAGCATATCATAAACTTCCTGTGCTTTATCGTTGAGCTTTTTAGAAAGAGGAAGAACAGTTGCCTTGAACGGTGCAAGTGCAGGGTGGAGGTGGAGAACAACTCTTGTGTCTTTCTCGTCGATAACTTCTTCATCGTAAGCCTCAACCATAATAGCAAGGAACAGACGCTCAACACCGAGTGACGGTTCAATTACATATGGAATGTACTTTTCGTTTGTCTGTGGGTCAAAGTATTCAAGTGACTTGCCGCTTGTGTTCATATGCTGTGTGAGGTCATAGTCAGTTCTGTCAGCAACGCCCCAAAGTTCGCCCCAACCGAATGGGAAGAGATACTCAAAGTCAGTTGTAGCCTTTGAATAGAAACAAAGCTCTTCTTTTGCATGGTCACGAAGTCTTAAGTTTTCGGCTTTCATACCAAGTGAATAGAGCCAGTCACGGCAGAAACCTCTCCAATACTCAAACCACTCAAGGTCTGTACCCGGCTTGCAGAAGAACTCAAGTTCCATCTGCTCAAATTCACGAACACGGAAAATAAAGTTGCCCGGAGTAATTTCGTTTCTGAAAGACTTACCGATCTGCGCAACGCCGAAAGGTACTTTCTTACGGCTTGTTCTCTGAATGTTTGCAAAGTTTACGAAAATACCCTGTGCAGTTTCCGGACGAAGATAAATTTCGTTTTTGCTGTCCTCTGTAACACCCTGGAATGTTTTGAACATAAGGTTGAACTGACGAATGTCTGTAAAGTTGTGCTTGCCGCACTGTGGGCAAGGAATCTGCTTTTCTTTAATATATTCAGTCATTTTCTCGTTTGACCAGCCGCTTACATTTGTACCGTCAAAATCTTCGATAAGGTTGTCTGCACGGTGACGGGTTTTACATTCCTTACAATCCATAAGCGGGTCAGAGAAACCGCCGAGATGACCTGACGCTACCCAAGTCTGCGGATTCATAAGAATTGCAGAGTCAAGTCCTACATTATACTTGTTTTCCTGAACAAACTTTTTGAGCCAAGCCTGCTTGATATTATTCTTGAGAGCCATACCGAGTGGGCCGTAGTCCCATGTGTTTGCGAGTCCGCCGTATATTTCCGAACCCGGATATACAAAGCCTCTGCCTTTACAAAGAGCAACAATTTTTTCCATAGTCTTTTTTGAATTGTCCATATCTGTAACCTCATTTCAAATATTTACAAAATCATATACATAAAATTATACTATTAAATAATACTACAAACTGCCGCTTATGTCAATTAAAATGTGGTAATATACTTTTATTTAGTTGTTAAAATCTTTATAAAAAAAATTATTAATTTACATAAAATACCTTGCATTTCTTTAAAAAATAGTGTATAATAATTATACTCACAAATTTGAGTAAAAAAAAGGAGGATTTTCCAATGAGAAAAACAAATAAGGTTCTCAGTCTTACAGTTGCAGGACTTATGGCATTTTCTACATCTGCCGTAACCGCTTTTTCAGTATCAGCAGCTGAAGATGTAACCGACACAAAAATTTATTTTGAAGTTCCGACCGAGATTTGGGCAGATGCTTTAGTAAAAACAGATGTAAGCGAACTTAAGGTTTACGCTCATACATATGCAGTTGCCGGGGATCCTGATTATAAGGAAACTTCATGGCAGACAAAGGGTGAGGTCTGTAAATATGTCAGTGGCAACATCTATTCGTACGATATTGATGCAAAATATAAAAGAACGCTTAAAGATGGTGCGGATTATGTAGCTATTTTCTCAATTGTAGGCGACAAGGGCTATCAGACATGTAATGTAACCATGGGCAAGTCATGCTACGGCGATACAATTGTTGTTACAGGCGAAACATACGAAAACTCTCAAGACTCACAGAAAAAGGACTATAGATCAGTTTGGAAGAGCGAAGCTAATGCCGCTGTTTACGGTCCTAAGCTCGAAATCACATCAACAGGTCGTGTAGTAGGCGAGAGCATTCCTACAAGTATCACAGCTGAAGAAATGGTAGCTCAGTTCCTCCATGACTATGGTGTAAAGAATGCTTCTTTGCTTACTCCTGAAAAGGTACAGGAGACTTGTGCAAACGAGTTCATCAATGCAGCTCCTAAGGATGTTTACGATTTATATGTATCTAAGTATGCCGATGAGCTTGCTGATCCTGAAGCATATCCTAACACAGCATCTGCTGAAAAAATTGCTGAATACCTCGGCGTTACACCTGAAGCTGAATCTACATATGTAGTAGCGGGTTCAGAAGAGATTTGCGGTGTTTTATGGAAGGGTAGTCCTGCTGAAGCACCTGAAAATGTAATGACAAAGAATGCTGACGGTACATATACAAAGGTATTTAGCGGAGTTGCTCCTGCTGAAAAGCTCCAGATTAAAGTTGTAGAAAATACAGCTGACGGCGAGCAGAACTGGATTGGCGATGCTACAGGCAATAATATAACATTTGATGTAACAGATACATGTGATGTTACTGTTACATACAACCCATCAACAAGCGAAATTACAGTAACAGGCGATGCAGTAAAGCTTGTTACAGATATTGTAATCACAAGTATGCATGCTGTTGGTAACGGTGATCCTGATGATGCATCATGGTTAAATGGTGCAGCTTGGGATGAGACAGCAAATGAGATGGAGCAGGTTGCAGATAAGGTTTATGAGATTACATATCACAATGTAACTGCGTTTGACAACTACCAGGTTAAGTTCGCAGCTAACGGCAAATGGGCTGACAGCTGGGGCGGTGCAGAAGAGAACTTCTCACCTGTATCAGGCGTTGCATTTGACGCTACATACAATGGTCAGAACCTCACTGTAAATGTACCATATGAGCTTGCTGATGTAACACTCAGAATTGACCTTTCAAACTTCAATTATGCTTCAAAGACAGGTGCAGTTATAACTGTAACTGTTACAGATGCTGTACCTAAGACATATATTGGTGATGTAAACGGCGATGGCAAGATTGATGCTAACGACACCACAACTCTCCAGATGTATATTGCTAAATATGCTGATGTAACTGTTAATGAGGCAGTTGCTGATGTTGACGGCAATGGCAAAATCAATGTTCTTGATGTAACAGCTCTTCAGAAGTATGTTGCAAGTGGCTTCACAGGCACAGGCAATGCAGGCAAGGTTCTTGAGAATGTTGCTTAATTTGTTGATTAAATAAAATAATTTATTAAATTTCAGGCGATGGCTCAGGCTGTCGCCTGTTTTTTGTTTGGACTCTTTTCAAAAGTGGTTCTATTCTAAATGTTGGGGTAATGATGTTATCATAAAAATTTTATCAAACTAAAAAGTCTTCCACTTTGAGGGAAAGGTGGAAGTTTATGGGAAAATGACGGATGTGGTGTCACCGTTTACGGCGCTTTTTCTAATCTAAGCTTTGATATAAAAGAACTCTTAACGAGTTCTACACCTCACCAGTCGCTTGCATGACAGCTTTTTTCTGCGAAAACGGCAAACCCTTTGTCGCCATGCGACATTTCCCGTATCAAGGGAATACCTCAAGGGGAAGCCTTAATAACTATGTTCTTAACACCAACTATTGACTAAGAACCTATATTATTTGAGTAAAATAATTTGTATCAAACATTTTCATCCAAAATTAAACACCACACAAGAGATTATTTCCCTTTGTGTGGTGTTGCTTAGATTATCATTGTGGTATAAATCCTGAAATGAATACTATCAATACAAGAACAGGAAGTATATATTTTACATACGGCTTTATAAATCTTGGAAATTTAATGCCCTTACCTTGGTTACATTCATTTAAGTAGCCGTCAAATCCCCAACCGAATTTTGTTGAGCAGAACAGTGAATACAAAAATGCACCGACAGGCAAAAGAAGATTGCTTACAATAAAATCTTCAATATCAAGTACGCCTTTGCCAAAAATACTAAATCCGCTTAAAATGTTAAATCCGAATATACATGGCAAACAACCAATAAGCATAATTATTGCATTGATTATTACCGCTTTTGTACGGCTCAGATTGAACATATCAATACTGAATGAGATCAGGTTTTCAAATACGGCAATTACCGTTGAAAAACAAGCGAATGTCATAAACAAAAAGAATAATGTACCCCATATTCTGCCGCCTGCCATATTGACGAATACATTTGGCAATGTAACGAATATCAGCGCAGGGCCTTGGTCAGGTTGCACTCCGTAAGAAAAACAAGCAGGGAAGATAATAAGACCTGCTGTAATTGCAACAAAGGTATCGAGAATACATATTTTAATAGATTCACTCGGAAGTGTTTTTTCTCTTGTCATATAACTGCCGAATATTTCCATTGACGCAATGCCAAGGCTAAGTGTAAAGAAAGCTTGACTCATTGCAGAAGTAATTATATGTCCGATTCCTATGGACTTAACCTTTTCCATATCAGGCACAAGGTAAAATTTTATGCCCTCTGCCGCCCCTGTAAGCGCAAGACTGTTTACTGCAAGTATGATTATAAGCGTAAGCAATAAAATCATCATAACTTTACTTACTTTTTCAATGCCGTTCTGAATACCTTTGCTGCATACAAAAAATCCTGCGATTGCCATAATTGCCATCCAAATAATCATTTCGGTAGGGTTAGACATAAGGCTAGAAAATACATTGCTTACATCTTCTGAGCTCATTCCGCTTTCAAATGTGCCGGTAGCAAATTTGAAAAAGTAGCTTAGCATCCAACCGGAAACAGGTGTGTAATACATCATCAGCAGGTAACAGCCTAGAATACAGAACCAGCCATGAATATGCCATTTGCTTTTTGGCTTTTCAAGTGTTTTATAAGCAAGTACGGCACTTTTTTTGCTTGCTCTGCCAATAGCAAGTTCCATTGTGAGTACAGGTATTCCCATAATTACAAGGAAAAGCAGGTAAAGCAGTACAAAAATTCCACCGCCGTTTTGTCCTGTAACAAAAGGAAATCGCCATACATTGCCGATACCTATTGCACAGCCTGCACTTACAAGTATAAATCCAAGTTTGGATTTAAAATTTTCTCTCTCCATAATCAATCTCCTAAAAAACAAGATACTGTTTAATTATATAAAATATTAATATATGTTGTCAAGCAATTCAAAAATAATTAATGAAAATGAGAATTATTATTAATTTACTTGATTTTTTGGAAATATGTGTTATAATAGAGTAAATCAATAATAATTACTGATTTATTTTGAACATAATAATATTTAGGGGGTAAAATTATGGATAAAGTTAATTTAAGAAAAATTGCAATAATCGGTTGTGGCTTTGTTGGCTCAGCATCTGCGTTTGCATTAATGCAGAGTAAAATGTTTTCAGAAATTGTCTTGATAGACGCTGACAAAGATAAGGCGGAAGGAGAGGCTATGGATATAAGCCATGGTATTCCTTTTGTAGGCAATATGAAAATTTATTCAGGCGACTATGACGATATAGTAGACGCATCAATTATCGTTATTACAGCCGGTGCAGGTCAAAAGCCGGGAGAAACAAGGCTTGACCTTGTTCATAAGAATGTAGGGATTTTCAAGAGTATTATCCCTGAAATAGCAAAAAGAAATTGCCGAGGTATTTTGCTTGTAGTAGCTAATCCTGTTGATATACTCACATATACAGCGCTCAAGTTTTCGGGTTTTGAAGAAAACAGAGTTATCGGTTCGGGCACAGTGCTTGATACCGCAAGACTTAAGTATCAGCTTGGAGAGCATTTGTCGGTTGATAGTCAGAGTGTGCACGCTTATATAATCGGCGAACATGGCGACAGCGAGATTGCTGTATGGAGCAGTGCAAATGTTTCAGGTATAGCGCTTGATGATTTTTGCGAGATGAGAGGTCACTATAACCATGATAAGTCGCAGGAAAATATTGCAGAAAAGGTTAAAAACAGCGCATATGAAATTATTGCTAAAAAGAGAGCTACATATTATGGCGTAGCTATGGCGGTTAAGAGAATTTGCGAGGCGATTATTCGTGACGAAAAATCAATATTGCCTATATCGTCAATGATGCATGGTGAATTTGGCATAGATGATGTGGTGCTTAGTATGCCGTCAATAGTCGGAGCAAACGGCCTTGAAACAAAGGTGCCGATTTCTCTGAGTGACGAAGAGAAAGTAAATTTAAAAAAATCCGCAGATACCTTACGCAGTATACTTGACGATTGCAACATTTAATATAAACAATTAGTAAAAAAGGTGGCTGAAACTCAGTCACCTTTTTTGCGTGCGAAAGCGTAATTAATCCTACACTTTGTTTATTAAATTTTATCAGTCAAAGTAGTCAAACTCCATATATTGCAGTAATCTTGATGGGGTAGAGTTGAATACATCAACATTGTTTTCCTTAAAGAGCTTAGCGAGTGAAACTGGATTTACAGTTTGCTCGTCACTTGCAAATACAAGGGTAAGTCCGTTGCAGAGTGAAAGCATAGTTTCTTTGAGTGACATATCAAATGAAATTGTTGTAACAGAACCGTAAACCTTGCAGTTGTCAACAACATATTTTACCTGAATGTTAGCATCACTGTATGTAAGATAGTTTGCAATGCCAATGTGTCTGAGCATAACACCCTTTGGCTTTCCTGTTGAGCCTGAGCTATAAATAAGGTAAGCTGTGTTTTTGAGAGAGGGTAGAGAGCCTTGTGCACTTTTTCCTTTTCCTCAGCCTGTGGTTTTCTTACCGCCGCAGTAAGCATAAACTCCTGCAGCTCATCTTCAATAGAGATTACAGTACAGCCTTTCATCATTTTCTTGACATTTGCCTCAAAGCCAAAAATCATCCAGATGTGGTTTTTCAATAATTGCATCTGATTTTGGAAGATTAAGAATATCCCTTGTAAGGAGAATATCTCCCTTGTAATCAGGCAAAAGCTCAAGCAGGCTTTCGTCAGCAATAAGCAACTTTGCCGATGAATCGTTTATCATGAAGCTAAGCCCTTTCAGGCGGATAAGACGGGTCAAGCGGCTGATAAGCAGCACCTGCCTTTAATACACCCAAAGATGCAATCACCATATATTCGCATCTCGGTATAAGAACAGATACTACATTTTCTTTGCCAATGCCTTTGCTATGCACAAAGCCGGCAATTCTGTCTGAAATCTCGTCAACCTGCGCATATGTAAATGACTTTTCTTTATAATCAACCGCAATGTTGTCGGGAGTTTTCTTTGCTTGCTCTCTGAATAGGTCTACAACTGTTTTTGTATCGTCAAACTCATCTTTGGTTTCGTTGAATTTGTCAAGATCTGCCTTTTGCTCATCAGACAATAGGTCAATATCGCATAATCTTTCCTTATGCAAAAACTCATCAATAATTTTTAAATAGGTTTCAGCAAATGAATGTATAGTTTCTTCCTTATCCTGTGCTTATATATATGTAATTTTATTTGTTGCGTTATAAATTATCCTCCATATTCAAAAGGATAAAATGATTTTTTCTGTATTCAATAATTCCGTCTGATTTCATTTTGCTAAGCTCTTTCGATAAACCGCTGCGGTCGAGGTTTAAGTAGTCTGCCATTTGCTGACGGTTAAGCGGAATTTCAAAATCGGTCGATTGCGCTCTTACGGATTGCTCTGAAAGGTAGGCGAGAACTCTTGTGCGCACTGCCTTTGAAGATGTGAAAAATATTCTGCGAGAAAGCGCAAGGTTCTTTTGAGCAGATAGCATAAGCAGGTTATTCATAAACTTAGGATACCACAAATTATGGCTGTTTTCAGGTTTGAGAATGTTTTTTAAGTTTATAAAAAGAATTTCGCAGCATTCCGCACATACAACATCAACCATCATAGGAGTGCTTGTGAGGGCATAGGTTTCGGCAAAAACTTCTCCCTCGCCTGCATAGGAAATAATGCTTTTGTTTCCCCATATGTCAATATTTTCTATAATCACATTTCCCGAAAGCACAATGCCAATACTGTCAACAACATCTCCCATATGGAATATATGCGTGTTCTTTGCGTATATTCGCTTTTTAGTGAATTTGCTTTTATTAAGGGCAGTTATTTCTTGCTCGGTCATATTTTTGAAAATAGTTATATTGCTTATTTTCATAAAAACCTCGTTTCGTTGCTGCAATATTAATTTGATTGTATACCGCATTTAAATTATTGACATAATGTTTAGCGATTTTTATGCAAAAAGGGGGCTTGATAATAATTTTTGAATATTCTAAGCATAAAATGTCATAATATTTTCAAGGACTGCCCATTAGGACAGCCCTTGAAGAATTTAAATCAGCTTGCGTTTTTAATCTGCAATCTGAGCTTATCAGAAATCATTGCAATAAATTCGCTGTTGGTTGGCTTACCTCTGTCATTGTGGATTGTGTAACCAAAATATGAGTTCAGCACATCAACATCGCCTCTGTCCCAAGCAACCTCTATTGCGTGGCGTATAGCTCTTTCTACTCTTGATGATGTTGTTTCATATTTCTTGGCTACCGACGGATATAATTGTTTTGTAACCGCATTGATAATTTCTGGATGTTCTACCGACATTATGATAGAATCTCTCAGGTAGTGATACCCTTTAATGTGGGCAGGTACGCCGATCTCGTGCAAAATCTCAGTTACTTTAAGCTCAATGCCGAAAGAGTCGAACATTACAGGATTGCCGATATAGCTTTCCTTACTGCGCTTTGTCATATTTACAATGTTTTGGCAAAGCTCAGAAATATCGTACGGCTTTAAAACAAAGTAAGATGCGCCTGAATTCATAACCTGCTGTTCCAAAATAGCGTTGTGAAAAGATGAAAAAACTATAAAAAGCGGTGCTTTCAGCTTTTCCCGTCTTACACTGCGCATTACGCCTATTGCGTCAAGCCTTGTCATAAAAGAATCCATAAGGACTACATCGGGCAGTTCGGCTTTAATTCGGCTCAGCAGTTCTTCTCCGTCTTTTGAACAGAAAGCAGGCGAAATGTTGTAATTCTCCATTATTGCGTTGCTTTCCTGTGAAAATTCGGATGCGTCTTCGGTAATGATTATTTTGATTGCTTTTTCCATTGATAATTTCCCCCAGTAATTTTTCTATGAGATTATATTACCATAAAATGGTAAATTTGGCAATACTTTCCACGCAAAAATTTTCAATAAAAAAGCAAATTTTTTTAGTTAAAATAATTAACTGCTAAAGAATGACAAAAATTAGCATTTATTGATAATTTTCTATCATTTTGCCAACATATATTCCGTACCCCTCGTTTACAGAGTTTATAAACACATGGGTAACCGCTCCAATCAGCTTTCCGTTCATTACAATAGGACTTCCGCTCATACCTTGCACAATGCCGCCTGTTTGCTCAAGCAGTCGGCTGTCTGTAACTTTAATTGTAAAACTTTCGTTGGAATTTTCATTGCGGCTAATACTTGTTATTTCAATTTCATATGCCTGCGGACTGTTTCCGCTGATTGTAGTATAAACGGTTGCTTTGCCTGTTTTTATCTCAGATTTGTCGGCAACCTCTATCTTGTTTTTGCTTGCAATCAGTGAATTATTATAAGAACCGTAAATGCCGATTTCGCTGTTTTTTAGCATTTCTCCAATAGTTCTGTCGGAAAAATATCCGTTCAGACTTCCCGGATTGCCGTTTTTGCTCTTTGTTACACTGCTTATTTCGGCCACAACAGCCTCACCTGACGCAAGCGGCATAAGAGTGCAGGTGTCGCAATCGCAAATGCCATGACCAAGACCTGCAAAATAATTTTCACCGCTGTTATAATAGGTTACAGTGCCTATTCCTGCACTGCTGTCACGCACCCATGCGCCGATAAGATAATTGCCTGCCGTATTTTTTACAGGTGTAATTTGCTTGCTGAGCGTTTTGTTATCTCGCACAAAGGTTACATCAAGTGTTTCTCCGCAGGAATTAAGCGTGACTTCACGCAGGGTTTCATTGCTTGTAATTTCCGTTCCGTTAATTTCCTTTATTATATCACTTTCCTTTAAACCGCCCTCTTTGGCAGGACAAACATATCTGTAACCGTCAAAATAGCTTTCAAGATTAACTATCATTACGCCGTCTGCATACATTTTAAGTCCAAACGGTTCGCCGCCGAGATATACATATTCGGGCAGTTCTCCGCTGTTGCAGGGAATACAGGCGGCTGAAACGGAAATAATAGCTGTCAGGGCAACTGATAAAAATTTTTCAAAAAATTTCAAAAAACCACCTTCTTTCCGTTGCCAATCTTAGTTTTTGCATTTATAATATAAGAAAACACCTTATTTAAAATATTAAAATAATATTTGGCAGTGAAAACTTGATTTATAGGGTTATTAAGCGCAAAATGTAATTATTTTTATAAATTAAACATAATTACATAGGAAGGATTTTAAATGGCAACTAATTTAAAAGGACTTACTTCTCAACAGGTAAGTCAGAGAATATCTGAGGGAAAGGTAAATGTTACCTCAAATATCAGAACAAAATCAATCGGCAGAATTTTCAGAGATAATATCTGCACACTGTTTAACGCAATAAATTTGGTTTTGCTTGTAGCACTTGCGTTTGTAGGCTCATACAAAAATATGCTTTTTATCGGAATTATGATAGCCAATACTACAATCGGTATTGTGCAGGAAATCCGCTCAAAGAAAAGTGTAGATAAGCTGACAATTCTTTCTGAAAAGAAAGTAACCGTTGTGCGTGACGGCGCAGAATGCGAAATCAGTCGTGAGGAAATAGTGCAGGACGATCTCATCGTTTTGTCGAGAGGTTCTCAAATTCCTGCCGACTGCATAGTCTGCGAGGGCGAGTGCAAGGTCAACGAGAGCCTGCTTACAGGTGAATCAAACCTTATAGAAAAAAATGCAGGTGATGAATTGCTTTCGGGCAGTTTTATCAGCCTTGGCAAATGTTACGCAAAAGCCGATAAGGTCGGTTCGGATTGTTATGCCGCAAAAATCAATAACGAGGCAAAGTACATAAAGAAAGTTAATTCTGAAATTCTGCGCTCGTTTAATTTAATTATAAAAATTTGTACTTTTATTCTTTTCCCAATCGGTATCGCTTTCTTTATCAGACAGTTTGGCATTAATGACGGCAACTTGCAGGCTACTGTTGTAAGCACAGTTGCGGCATTGCTCGGTATGATTCCAAAGGGAATGATTTTGCTTACAAGTTCTGTTCTTGCCGTTTCTATTATAAGACTGTCAAGAAAAAAGGTGCTTGTGCAGGAAATGTATTGCATAGAAACCCTTGCAAGGGTAGATGTGCTTTGCCTTGATAAAACGGGCACACTCACCACAGACGAAATGAATGTAACCGATATTATCCCTTTGAATAATAAAGATGAAATCACTGCGGCGCTTGCATCAATTGCATATTTTTCCGAGGATAAAAACGCTACCTTGCTTGCAATCGAAAACTATGTTAAGAATGAAAAGCATATAGGCTGTAAAAAATTCTATGCCTTTTCCTCAGAAACCAAATGGTCGGGCGGAGAATTTGACAACGGCAAATCTTATATAATCGGTGCGGCAGAGTTTATTTTTAAAGACAAAGAAAAGTATAAAGACCTTTTCAAAACTATTGAAAACATTAAAGATACAGTACGAATTATCGTGCTTGCGTCTACCGATAAATCTCTTAATAACGGCTTGCCGGATGACATTACACCGCTTGCCGTTGTGCTTATTAAAGATAAGCTGAGAGAAAATGTAAATGAAACTATAAATTACTTTAAGAAGCAGGGAGTTGCTCTAAAGGTTATATCGGGCGACAGCGTGAAAACCGTTCAGAATATTGCCAAGGATACAGGTATTCTCGGCGCTGAAAATGCAGTTGATATGACAACCGTAAAAACGCAGGAAGAGCTTGAAAAGGCTGCCGAAACTTGCAGTGTGTTCGGCAGAGTTACACCTCAGCAGAAAAAGCAGCTTGTGCTTGCGCTAAAGAAAAACGGTCACTCTGTTGCTATGACAGGTGACGGTGTAAACGATGTTCTTGCACTCAAGGAAGCAGATTGCTCAATCGCAATGGCGGCAGGAAGTGATGCGGCAAGGAATGTTTCACAGCTTGTACTTGTTAATAACGACTTTGCATCTATGCCGGGTGTAGTGGCAGAGGGCAGACGAACAATCAATAACCTTGAGCAAAGTTCTGCTTTGTATATTGTAAAAACAATTTATACCATTATACTTTCTGTATTCTTTGTGTTTTTCCATATGCCATATCCGTTCGAGCCAATACATTTTTCACTTGTAGGCGCTCTGACAGTAGGATTGCCGTCGTTTGTACTTGCTTTACAGCCAAATAAAAACAGAATCAAAGGCAATTTTACCTACAATATTATTGCAAGAGCCGTTCCTGCGGCATTTTGCACCGTTCTGAATATTATCGGAATGGCTATAATTACAAAATTTACCACACTTGCGCCTGATGAATATTCTACAATTTGCGTATATATGACAGCGCTTTGTGCATATATGCTTATTTTAAGACTTTCCTATCCGTTTAATGCACTCAGAATTGCCATGCTTGCGGTTTCTTTTGTCGGCATCGTGCTTGGATGCGTTTTCTTTGCCGGATTTTTCTCGCTTGTATGGCTTTCGGTTGACGGATTAATTCTTTTCGGCTTATTATCGGCATTTACCATTGTGCTTTTCAATCTTCTGTATAATTATGCAGAAAAGCTGATTGAAAAAAATAAAAATAAATATAAAAACTAAGAAAGGGGTTGAGGGTATGAAAATCAAAATGCCTGTTGATGTAAGAATGATAATTGACAGAATTGAGAAAAACGGCTTTTCAGCTTATGCAGTCGGCGGATGTGTGCGTGATTCGTTACTTCAAAAAGAGCCTAACGATTGGGATATTTGCACAAATGCTTTGCCAACCGATATTCTCAGAATTTTTCAGGGTTTTCATACCTTTGATGCCGGCATAAAGCATGGCACTGTATCTGTTGTGGTAAACAGTGTTGTGTATGAAATCACAACCTTTCGCATTGACGGAGAATATTTTGATAACCGTCACCCCGAAAATGTAGAATTTACAGATGATTTAATAACCGACCTTTCACGGCGAGATTTTACGGTGAATGCCATGGCTTACAGCGAACGCACAGGTCTTGTTGACCCGTTTGACGGTGCGTATGACCTTGAATTAATGGCAGTGCGCTGCGTGGGCAATCCTGTTTTGCGTTTTAATGAGGACGCACTGCGTATTATGAGAGCCTTGCGCTTTGCGTCTTGCTATAATATGGCAATAGAAAAGCACACTGCGCAAGCAATATTTGAATGTAAAAATCTTTTGAAAAACATTGCTGCCGAACGCATTGTATCCGAGTTTAATAAACTTGTGTGCGGAGAAAGCTGCGAGTATATTTTGCGAAGATTTAAAACCGTGTTTGCTGAATTTTTGCCTGAAATAACCATTATGTTTGGCTATGAGCAGCACACACCGCACCACAATAAAACCTTGTGGCGGCATACCACCTGCGCAATGACAAATATCGACCCGGAACCGCTTTTGAGAATTACAATGCTTTTGCACGATTTAGGCAAACCTATGGCTTGCAAAAAAGATCCTGACGGAACGGCACATTTTAAAGGACACCCTAAATTCAGCGCTGTAATGGCTCGGCAAATTCTCGAAAGATTGAAATATTCACGAGAGTTTATTGATGATTGCGTAACATTGATCGCCTATCATGATGTAAGACTTACAGGCAGTAAACCGCAGATTAGGCGTGTTATGAATAAAATCGGCGAAACAAATATGCGCCGTTTGTTAAAGGTACAGTATGCCGACCTAATGGCGCAGTCAATGTATAAGCGAGATGAAAAACTCGAAAAATTCAACTTGGCTTGCAAGTCGTTTGATGAAATCGTAAAAGAAAAGGATTGCTTTACATTAAAACAGCTTGACATTAACGGTCACGACTTAATTAAAATGGGAATAACCGATGGAAAACAAATCGGCGAAACCCTTAATAAACTGCTTGGTATGGTAATGGACGAAACGCTTGAAAATAAAAACTCAATTCTTATACAAAAGGCAAAAGAGATTAATAGTCTTTAATTTTACGCTATGGATTTGTGCTCTTATAGTTTGTCTTTTACAGTATGAGGAGGTCGTTTGCAGTGGCTAAAAAAATATTATTTTTTGTGTTTAAATATATAGTGTATTTTGGTCAAGTCCTATTATGTGCTTTAGGAACTGTTCTTGGCATTAGTACACTTGTTAATCAAGGCTTTGACGATATATCTTCATTAATATCATTAATTCTTATGATTGCTTTTATCGCAGTGCTTGGGATAGCTCTCACTTATTTGTTTGCTCGCATAACCATAGAATGTTTTAAGGATAATATACATGACTTAAGAATGGAATTCAAATGGTTGAAAGAGCGTAAAAATGAGGAGAAAAAATAATTTTTGAAATTCATTTTAATTTGATATAGTAATCTCAAAACTATGGTTTTATTGAACTAATTTTAAATAACAGTGCAAAAAGCGGTGTAAATTGCATTTTATTGTAAAAAATAATTACATATTAGAATAATAGCGACCGATTATTTTGTTATAATTAAAGAAATATATTTAGACGGAGGTATTTTCAATATGTTAAGTGATATTGAAATCGCTCAGGCTGCGACCTTACTGCCTATCAAAGAGGTTGCCGCACAGATCGGAATTAAAGAGGACGAACTCGATTTTTACGGTAAATACAAGGCAAAGCTTTCGGATGAGCTTGCCGAAAGACTTGAGAATGAGCCGGACGGAAAGCTTATTCTTGTAACAGCTATCAACCCTACACCTGCCGGAGAGGGTAAAACAACTACTTCTGCCGGTCTTGGTCAGGCTATGGCTAAAATTGGCAAAAAGGCTGTTATCGCACTCAGAGAGCCTTCACTCGGCCCTGTATTCGGTATTAAGGGCGGTGCTGCCGGCGGCGGTTATGCTCAGGTATTGCCTATGGAGGATATCAACCTTCATTTTACAGGTGATATGCACGCAATTACTTCAGCAAACAATCTTTGTTGCGCTATGCTTGACAACCACATTCAGCAGGGCAATGTACTCGGCATTGACCCTCGTCAGATCCTCATTAAGAGATGTCTTGATATGAATGACAGAGCTTTGAGAAATATTGTTGTAGGTCTTGGCGGCAGAGTAAACGGTGTTCCGAGAGAAGACCACTTTATTATCACTGTTGCATCTGAGGTTATGGCTATTCTTTGCCTTGCAGACGATATTTCAGATTTAAAGAAAAGACTCGGCAATATTCTTATCGCTTACACATACGCAGGCGAGCCTGTTTACGCAAAAGATATTAAAGCTGACGGCGCTATGACAGCACTTCTTAAAGATGCAATCAAGCCTAACCTCGTTCAGACACTTGAGGGCACTCCGGCTATTATGCATGGCGGCCCGTTCGCAAATATCGCTCATGGCTGCAACAGTGTTCGTGCTACCAAGCTCGCATTAAAGCTCGGCGATTACTGCATTACAGAGGCAGGCTTTGGCTCTGACCTCGGCGCTGAAAAGTTCTTTGACATCAAGTGCAGATACGCAGGTCTTACTCCGTCTGCCGTTGTAATAGTTGCTACCTGTCGTGCATTAAAATATAACGGCGGTGTGCCAAAGACAGAGGTTTCAAAAGAAAATCTTGAGGCTCTTAAAAAGGGTATTGAAAACCTCGGCGTTCACATTGACAATATGAGAAAATACGGTGTTCCTGTTGTTGTTGCTATCAACCAGTTTGGTACAGATACAGCAGAGGAGCTTGAATTTATTGAGAGCTACTGCAAGTCTAAGGGCGCAGACTTTGCCCTTTCAAATGTATTCTCTAAGGGCGGCGAAGGCGGCACAGAGCTTGCTAAAAAGGTAGTAGAGGCTTGCGAAAAGCCTGCCGATTTTGCTCCTATCTATTCAAACGACCTTACAATTAAAGAAAAGGTTGACAAGATTGCAAAGACAATTTACGGTGCGTCAAGAGTAAATTATACAAAGGCTGCTGAAAAAGCATTAAAGCAGATTCAGACACTCGGCGGAGATAAGCTCCCTGTATGTATTGCAAAAACACAGTATTCTCTTTCTGATGACCCAACACTCCTCGGAGCTCCAAAGGATTTTGAAATCACAGTTAAAAATCTTACACTCTCTAACGGTGCAGGCTTTGTAGTTGTATATACAGGCGACATTATGACAATGCCGGGTCTTCCAAAAGTTCCTTCGGCAGAGAAAATTGATGTTACAGCCGAGGGTAAAATTAACGGTTTATTCTGATGATTACTATAAATACTCATAACGCACAGGAAACAGAGGCACTCGGTGCAAAAATTGCCGAAAAATTGTGCGGTACAGAGGTAATTGCCCTTTTTGGCGGTCTTGGTATGGGTAAGACTGCCTTTACAAGAGGGCTTGCCGGTGCGCTCGGAGCAGGAGAAAATGTTTCAAGCCCTACATTTGCTCTTGTTAATGAATATTCTGGCAAGTTTAATATTTTCCACTTTGATATGTATCGTGTCAACACCTGGGACGATTTGTATTCAACAGGCTTTTTTGATTATATAGACAACGGCATAATCATAATTGAATGGAGCGAAAATATAGAAGAGGCTTTGCCTGCTGACTGCATTAAAATAAGAATCAGCAAGGGCGAAAATGATGATGACAGAATTTTTGAAATTGAAGGTGTTGATCTGCAATGAAAATTCTTGCAATAGATACAAGCGCCACAGCTGCGTCAGCCGCAATTTGTGACGAAAACAAAATAATAGGCGAGTTCTTTATTAATACAAAGCTCACTCACAGCAGGACGCTTATGCCTATGGTGGAAAGCCTGCTTACAAATACAAATTTGCAAACCTCAGACATTACGGCTATTGCCGTAAACTGCGGGCCGGGGTCATTTACAGGCGTTAGAATCGGTGTGGCTGCGGCAAAGGGACTTGCTTTTGCCGATGATTTGCCTTGCATTGAGGTATCTACTCTTGAAAGCCTTGCCTATAATTTGCAGTCTGCAAAAGGTATAATTTGCTCGGTTATGGACGCTCGCTGTGCACAGGTGTATAACGCACTTTTTAAGTGTGACGGCGAAAAACTTGAAAGGATTTGCAAGGACAGAGCATTATCTATTGCCGAGCTTTGTGAAGAACTTAAAGGCTACAATGAAAGAATCATTCTTGTGGGTGACGGCGCTGAGCTTTGCTTTAATGCAATGAAAGAAACCCTCTCAAATGTTGAGCTTGCACCAATCAATGTAAGATTTCAAAGAGCGTCATCAACAGCAGAAATAGCTATTGAAAAATTTAATAATGGGGAAGTGCTTTCAGCGGCAGAGATAATGCCTATGTATTTAAGACTGCCACAGGCTGAAAGAGAACTTAAAAAGAAAATGGAGGAAAAGAAATGTTAGCACTCGGTTGTGATCACGGCGGATATAACCTTATCTGCGCAATCAAAAAATATCTTGACGAAAAGGGTATTGAGTATAAGGATTTTGGTACTTACAGCACAGAAAGTGTAGATTATCCTGTATATGGCTACAAAGTAGCAACAGCAGTTGCAAGCGGTGAATGTGAGCTTGGTATTCTTTGCTGCGGCACAGGCATAGGTATTTCTATGGCTGCAAATAAGGTTAAGGGCATTCGTGCGGCTGTTGTAAGCAATGAGTTCTGCGCTGAAATGACACGCAGACATAACCACGCAAATATTCTTTGCATGGGCGGCAGAGTAACAAGCGAAGAGGACGCAGTTAAGTTTACAGATATTTTCCTCAATACTCCCGAAGAAGGCGACAGACATTTAAAGCGCCTTGCTATGATTGACGAGATTGAGGCAGGCACTTTTAAAGCAGACTGATTGCCATTTTTGAATTAATTGCCGTTTTAGGTAAAAATAAAGCAAAACAAAGCTCTCTTTACACAAAATAAAGAGAGCTTTAAGTTTTGATATTAATTTATAAATCGGCTTTTAGCTTATTCAAGCTCAAGTGCCTCTTCAATAGCATAAGAAAGCTGGTCAGGACAAGAAGTACCTCTGCCTCGGCAGTCAATACCTTTAAGTCTTTTTACAGCCTCCTCAGCATCCATACCTTTTACAAGTGCGCAAATGCCCTGAGTGTTGCCTGCACAACCGCCGACAAACTCGCAGGAATCAATAATACCGTTGTTGATTTCAAGGTTAATCTGTCTTGAGCAAACGCCCTTTGGAATGTATGTATATTTCATAATATTACCTCCTTAAAACATTTCAAATGTATTCTAACACATTTCTTTTAAAAAATCCATAAAATTTTAAAATATGTGTCGATTTTTAAAATTAGTGTGATATAATAATGGGTACGATAAGATATAAATAAATTTGGTCAGAGGTATATGAAATGTCTATGAAAATTAATCTTGGAGCTTGGAATTCAATATTTGCCGTTCCGTCATCTGTTGTTGATGAGGGACTTAAGTTTTCGGACGGAGTTAAATTAAAGGTGCTTTTGTATCTTTTAAGGCACAGCGGCGAAGATGTAAGTGAGAAGGATATTAGCAGAGCGACAGGTGTAAACGAAACCGATATTCCAGAGGCAGTTGAATATTGGGTTATGAAAGGAATTTTCTGCAAAAGCAACGGAGAAATTGCACCTGCACAGCAGGAAGATTTTGAAACGGAAACTGTAACTAATCAGACAGAAAGCATAAATAACGAAATCAGCACAGAAAAGCGTGAGGAGCAGCCACAGCATATTCCTGTAAGACCACAGCGACCCGATTATGTTTATGTTGCACAGCAGCTTGCGGTGGACGAAGAATTTAAAATGCTTGTAAATGAGGCACAGACAGCCTTAGGCAAAACAATATCAAATTCCGATGCGTCTTCATTATTGATGCTAAAAAACACCTGCGGACTTCCTGCCGAGGTAATTATTATGCTTATTCAGTATTGCATAAGCATAGGAAAATCAAATATTAGAGCAATAGAAACCATAGGAGTTCGTTGGTCAGACGCAGGAGTGTTTTCTATTGAGGCAGCCGAAAATAAAATTAAGCAGGCGCATAGGGCGAGCCAAAGTTTTACCGTTGTATCGGCGGCTTTCGGTCTTAAAAATTTTGGCTCTCCTACTAAAAAACAGATGGAGTACGCTGATTTGTGGGTGAATGAGTGGAAATTTTCGCCGGAAATGCTCAGAGAGGCTTACGAAAGATGTGTAGACAGCAAGGGCAGCTGCGATTTCAGATACATAAACGGAATTTTAAAACGCTGGAATTCGAGCGGAATATTTAATGTTGATGATTTGAAAAGGCTTGATTCTAATCAAAGTAAGTATTCTAACCGAAATAACAGCAAAAACGGATCTAACGCATCATATAATATAAATGATTTGCAAAGATTAGATACAATCGACAGTATTTAGTGTGGTGATATAAATGGGATACAGCAAAGAAATTTTCAGAGCTACAAGGGCAAGAATGGAAGAAAGGCGCACAAAAGCCGAAAGAAGGGCAGAACAGGTGCGTGATGAGGTATACAAAAGAGTACCGAAAATAGAGGAGCTTGAAAGGGAAATATCTTCCTGCGGAATACTTGCGGTTCGTGCCGTACTTAATGGCGGAGATGTAAAGGCAAATACCGAAAAATTGCGTGACAAAAGCATTGCTATGCAAAATGAAGTTAAAAAATTGCTTGTTGAAAACGGCTACGATGAAAATTGCTTTGAACCGCATTACAACTGTAAGCTTTGCAAGGATACGGGATATATAGAAAAAGACGGCAAAACCGTATATTGCAACTGCTTTAAAAGGCTGCTTGTAGCCACAGCCTGTGAGGAGCTTAACCGCACTGCGCCTCTCAGACTTTCTACATTTGATAGCTTTAATCTTGATTTTTACAGTCACGAAGTTGACAAAGAGAGCGGAGTATCTCCGTACGATAAAATGCAGAAAATTTATAATTACTGCGTTCAGTATGCGAGAACCTTTACAACCCAGTCAAAGTCAATCCTTATGCGTGGCGGTACAGGCCTTGGCAAAACTCACCTTTCGCTTGCCATAGCCAATGAGGTTACAAGGCGTGGCTTTGGAGTAATCTATGTATCTGCTCCTATGCTGATGTCTACATTAAGTAATATGCACTTTTCGAGGGAACAAAGCGATTCAGAGTATTTTGATATGCTTACTAAATGCGACTTGCTTATTATCGACGATCTCGGCACTGAATTTTCATCATCATTTTCTAATACACAGTTTTATAATCTCTGCAATTCAAGAATGCTTTTAAGAAAACCTTTGATTATAAATACAAATCTTTCTGTTAATGAACTTGAAAAAACCTATACCGCAAGATTTATTTCAAGAATATACGGCGAGGGAGTAAGACTGAATTTTGTAGGTGACGATATTAGATTAAAAAGAAGTTTTCAGTAAAAGCCGGTGATTATCGGGCAATTTTGGCTTTTTTGAAAACTTTTTGGAAAATTTTTGAAAAATTGCAGAAAAGTGTTGACAAAACAGACCTTGTACTATATAATAAATATCGTTGTTTGCGAGTGTGTTCACAGTGAGCAGATGTAAATCAATTACTTACTTTTGAAAATTTAAAAAATATTTTCAAAAAAGTGTTGACAAATCAAACCAAATGATATATAATATACATCGTTGATTGCAAGGCTGTTAGCAATAAGCAATAAACATTGAGGAATAGTGTAACGGTAGCACGACAGACTCTGACTCTGTTTGTTGGGGTTCGAATCCCTATTCCTCAGCCAATATAGCCCCGAGTGATCGGGGCTGTTTTTATCGAGGTGTAGCGCAGTTTGGTAGCGCACATCGTTCGGGACGATGGGGTCGCAAGTTCGAATCTTGTCACCTCGACCATCTGAATACGCCGAGTCAATCAGATTCGGCGTAATTTTTTTATTAAATTTGTTTTGGAGGTTAATTATGAAAAAGATAATTTCTTTGGTAACCGTATTTGTACTTTGCCTTACAGCTCTCGTCGGTTGTTCGGGCAGTAAAGAGGTTGACTTAAAAACTGTTCTTTCCGACATTAACTCTAAGTATTCTTTAGACTTAAAAGAGCTTACAGAGGCAAACGATCTTAAAAAGTATTACAGCATTGATACTGCCGATGTAAAGCAGTTTGCAGCTGAAATCAATTCAGACAGTAATTCAAGAGTAGAAATCGTGCTTGTAGAGGCTGTTGACTCAGACGCAGCTGCAAGAGTAAACGAGGCTCTCTCAAAGACATACACTTCAATCGTTACTCAGTATTCAGGTTATAATGCTGAAAAGCTCCCAATGGTTGAGGCTTGCAAGGTTACTCAGGACGGTAACTATGTTACAATGATCGTAGCCGATCAGGGTCCTGAAATTCTTGAAACATTCTACGGTTACATAAAATAAAATCGTCAGATTATACGGGCGGACTCTGTTCGCCCGTTTCCTATGTAAAAACAAAGTCACATTCCAAAACAAGTGGTAATATCATTAATTAAAATATGTGTTAGCCACATATGATATCGAAATGGGTATTTGATATGGTACAAGCAGAAATAAAAAAACAATTTTCACATATGAATAATATGCAGCAGCAGGCTGTATTTTGCACAGAAGGCCCTTTGCTTATTCTTGCAGGTGCAGGCTCGGGAAAAACTACTGTTCTTGTAAACAGAATTGCCTATATTTTGCAGTCTGAGCTTTGCAGACCCTGGCAGATACTTGCTATTACATTTACCAACAAGGCGGCAGGCGAGCTTAAAGAGAGAATTTGCAACGCTGTTCCCGACGGCGGCTCTGATATATGGGCGGCTACTTTTCATTCTACCTGCGCAAGAATATTGAGAAGATACGGTGACAGAATAGGCTTTACAAGTCATTTTACCGTATATGGTACTGACGATCAGAAAAAACTCGTCAAGGATATTTTAAAACAGCTCAATTATGATGAGAAAATGTTGCCTGTAAAAAGGGTTATCAACGAGATTTCAAAAGCTAAGGATAAAATGCTTACACCACAGGAAATGCTCAAAGAGGCTGGTTACGATAATCTTAAACAGTCTGTTGCAAAGGTGTATGAAATTTACCAGTCAAGACTCAAAACAGCGGACGCGATGGATTTTGACGATATGCTTTGCAATACGGTTCATCTTTTTGAAACCTGTCCCGATATTCTTGAATATTATCAAAATCAGTTTAAATACATAATGGTGGACGAGTATCAGGATACCAACAAGGTACAGTATAAGTTTGTAAGTATGTTAGCCGCTAAGTACGGTAATATTTGCGTTGTCGGTGATGATGACCAAAGTATCTATAAATTCAGAGGCGCTACTATCGAGAATATTTTATCTTTTGAAAACACCTTTAAGGGCGCTAAAATCATAAGGCTTGAGCAGAATTATCGTAGTACGCAAAATATTCTTAATGCCGCAAACGGCGTAATCTCAAACAATACAATGCGTAAGGGCAAAACATTGTGGACAGAAAATGCCGTTGGCGATAAAATTGAGGTGCACACCTCGGATTCAGAACGTGACGAGGCGGCATTTATAGCTAAGACTATTCTTGACGGTGTTGCAGACGGCAGAAAATTCTCTGATTTTGCAATTCTTTACCGAATGAATGCGCAGTCAAATGCCATTGAGCAGGCATTGTCAAGAAGTGGTATTCCGCATAGAGTAATCGGCGGAAGAAGATTCTATGACAGAGAAGAAATCAGAGATATGGTTGCGTATCTTCAGGTTATCAATAATCCGCACGACGATATCAGGCTTAGCCGTATTATCAATGTGCCAAAACGAGGAATAGGCGCTACTACCCTTGAAAAAGCAGGAGAGATTGCCGCAGGTCTTGGCGAAAGCATTTATTCTGTAATTAAGGATGCCGATGTCTATCCTCAGCTTACAAGGGCGGCGACAAAGCTCAAGGGTTTTGTTGCACTCATTGACGGTCTTATCGAGGCTGAACAGAGCGGCGATTATTCGCTTGCAGAATTATATAATTTAATTCTTGAGCATACCGACTATGAAAAATATCTTAAAACAGAAAAAGATAATCCGGATGTAAGAATAGAAAACATCGAAGAGCTTTCTTCAAACATTATTAAGTTTGAGGAGGATTATGCCGAGGAGGCGTCGCTGTCAAACTTTCTTGAAGAAATTTCTTTGCAGACTGACATAGATAACTACGACGCTGAGGCGGATTCATCGGTTATGATGACATTGCACAGCGCTAAAGGTCTGGAATTTCCTGTTGTATTTATTGCAGGAATGGAAGAGAGTGTTTTCCCGTCAATAGCTACTATGATGAACCCTGACGAGCTTAACGAGGAGCGCCGACTTGCCTATGTAGGTATTACAAGAGCCAAAGAAAAGCTGTATATCACAAAGGCAAAATCAAGAATGTTGATGGGACATACAAGCTATAACAAGGTTTCAAGATTTGTAAATGAAATTCCGCCTGAGCTCCTTGAGTACACAGGAGAGAGAAAAACTTTTGCATCTGCAAACGGATTTTCTACTTCTGCAAGTCGAGTGAACATAGGTGCAGGATCGAGCTTCGGCACAGGCTCAAAATATACTCAGAATAAGAGCTTTAATACCTTTACAAAGCCTGCCGTTAAATCAGGCACTGTTTACAAAAAAGGCGACTGCGTATTCCATAAGGTGTTTGGTAAAGGTATGATTATGAAAACCGAAAAAATGGGTAACGATACTATGCTTGAGGTTGCTTTCGATAAAGCAGGAACAAAAACTCTTATGGCTAATTTCAGTAAAATGGAAAAAATCTGATGAGGTGATTTTTTTGAAAGCTTTAGCAAAATCTTTTATGTGTGTGGCTATGGCGGCATATTCAGCCGTAGCTTTTACAGGCTGCGGCACAGATTCGCAGACCACCGACACAACAGCACCGCAGACAACAAACTCCACAGGTGCGTCTACACAGATACTTACTACTGCTTCCGCCACTGCTGACGAAGTGCCTACAAATCCTGTATTTAATTATGCAAAGCTTAAGCAAGACAGCGATACTGTTATGGCGCAGTTTGATAATGCGCTTGTAAAAAATAAATTCAGAGGCACTGTTTATTATAAAATAGGCAATGACTTTGAATATATAGGCAACAACGGCTATGCCGACAAGGGCTCACATACCGATAACTCACTCAATACAAATTATTATGTCGGTTCTCTTACAAAGCAGTTTACAGCCGCCGCCATTATGCTTTTGCAGGAGCAGGGCAAACTCAGCACTTCAGATACACTTGATAAATATTATTCCGATTATAAGTACGGTTCTGATATTACTATCCGCAATCTGCTTACTATGACCACAGGTTTGCCCGACTATCTTGGTAAATCAAACGAAAGTATCAGGGCAAATTCATCACTTTACGATGTGGCAGATGATAAATCCGCTAAAGAAAATCACTCGGTTATAATGAAGTGGATTTTTTCGCAGGATGTAGACAAAGAGAAAATAGACGAGTTTAAGTATTCAAATTCCGATTACTTTATTCTCGGCGATATAATCGAAAAGGCAAGCGGTAAAAGCTATGAAGATTTTTTAAAGGAAAATATTTTTGAGCCGCTTTCTATGACCTCTACCACTTTTGAAAAAACAGATCAACTCGCAACAGGCTATCAAGATATTTATGATGACGAGTGGAATTTATATCCGGGTGTTGCTTATTCATCAATGGGGTTGATTTCCAATCTTAATGATTTGCTTAAATGGACAGATGCACTTACCGATACACAGTTTTTAACTGCCGAGTCCAGAGAAGAAATGTTTACACCCTATAAGTCAGGTTTTGCTTACGGTTTGTATGTTGATGAATACGGAAATTATTACAATGAAACCTCATTTTACAGGTTTAATGCAAAATTCTTGTTTGCACAAGACCAAAGCAAGGTGTTTATTGCCTTTTCAAATTACACACAGTCAAACCCTAAAAACATAAATCAAAAACTTGACGAAATTTTACAGCCATATTTAAAATAATCAACTGAATATTCACAATTAAGCGTAACCTTCATAAAATGTATTGTTACAGAGCGTAAGCCTGTTAATACTTATTATGGAGGTTATTTTATGCCAGATGTATCATACGGCACAGTTCCGAGGCAGTCGGGCAGTGAACCGTCTGCCGAAAACAAATGCACAGATGCGGTATGTATAAACGCAAGCCGTATTTATGACAGCTGCGGCTCTAAGGATTGCCTTAGTAATCTTGATGTTTTTTTTACTCCTTGCAATCAGTGCATTATCAACAACGCCTCATCAGTAAAAATCTGTAAAGCAAGCGTTATTACCGCCGATGTAAATGTCGAGTCGGTTGCATTTCATCGAGGCTGTTATGCTGTTGATGTTACATTCTATTTTGATATAATGCTTGAGGCTTATACCTGCGGCTCAACCATTCCGTCAAAGGTAAACGGACTTGCAATTTACGGTAAAAGATCTGTTCTCTATGGCAGTGAATCAAATTCAAAGAGCTTTTCAAGTGACAGCTGTATAGTTTGCTCACAGCCTCCGACAGCGTGTGCTTGCTCAGAGATTATGCCAAAAGCCACCGTTCAGATTTCCGAGCCAATGGCACTTTCCGCAAGGCTCAGAAAGGATTCTGTTCCTCCGCTTCCATGCGCTCCGATACCCGAATGTGTAATAACATACTTTGGTGATGATTTCGCCGTTACGGGAGATGCAGGCGTAAGAGCAACAATCGGTATATTTACAATTACACAGCTTGAGAGAAATGTGCAGTTAATGATTCCGTCATATGATTTCTGTATTCCTCGCAAGGAATGTAAGCCTGAAAGCGACGACCCATGCGAAGTATTTAACAGGGTAGACTTTCCGAATGATTCATTTTTCCCGCCTAACGCAAGGGCAGAGGAAAGAGAAAAATGTAATTTTGAGTGCAGTTGCAACGGCTGATAAACAAAAAGGCAGGCAGTACACACTGTCTGTCTTTTCGTTTGTGTAAATTATTTTGTAAAATCCCACTCGGATAATTTGTTCTCCTTAACAATAAAAGCCTTATCCGCAATTTTGGCGAGCGGAGTATCACTGTAACTGTCAGAATAAAATTCATCTATCGGCTTGCTTTTAAATACTTCTCGGTATCGTCTTACCTTTTCCTCGCCATGGCAGTTAATTCCGCTGTATGTACCTGTATTTTTATCAACCACAGATGCCATAAGATATTTAATGCCAAGCTCTTTGCAGGCAGGAGCAAGTAAAAATTCAGGCGAGGCGGATATAATAACATCATCTTCCTTTTGCTGATTTTTGTAAAAAGGCTTGATTTTGCCGAGATTAATACTCCAAAAATCCTTTATATCCTTTTCAATATCACAGTATTTTAAAAATCTATACATTTTTTCTTTAAACTGAGTTTTTGTGCCAATTTTAAAAACATAAAATTTACAAAAAGCACAGAAAAGCGATGGCGCAAGCAAAAGTATTTTTTTGTGCCTTTTAAGAGAAAAAATGTAAAAATCAGCGGTTGAATCGCCGTCATATATCGTTTTGTCAAAGTCATAAACATTCATAAATAATCCCCATAACAATTCTTGTTTGTCAAATACTTATATTTTATAATCAATTCAAATGTTTTGCAATACCCTTGTTCACCTAATAATCACTTATTTTCAGCATACTTACTGTTGCTTTTTACCTTAAAATATAGTATAGTATATTGTGAGTAATAATATGGGAGTAATATAGTGTTCGGTTATTTGCAGATTGAAAAAGAGGAACTTCTTGTAAAGGAATTTGAAACATACAAAGCTATTTATTGCGGATTGTGCAAGCAAATGGGTAAGGATTATTCATTTTTAACTCGTCTTACTCTCAGCTACGACTGCACTTTTTATGCAATGCTTTTAATGTCCTTACATTCCTCATGCGGCGGCTTTAAAAAGGGCAGGTGTACCTGCAATCCTTTAAAAAGCTGTAATTTTGCTTGCAGTAACAGCGATGATTTCTCGAAAGCGTCGGCTTTTTCGATTATAACCGTTTACTATAAGCTGATTGACGATATAAATGACAGCGGATTTTTTAAGTCGTTTTTTTCAAGATTGATAAAGCCGTTTTTCTCTCATCAGCGTAAAAAAGCCAAGAAACTCTACCCATGGATTGACGAATATGTTGCTGAAATGATGGACAAGCAGGCAATTATAGAGCAGGATAGTAATTCATCTGTTGATATTTCGGCAGACCCTACCGCTCAAATGCTCGGTAAAATTCTTGCACATGACGGTAAAGATGAAACCGAAAGCAGAGTTTTGTATGAATTCGGCTACAATATAGGCAGGTGGATTTATCTCATAGATGCGGCTGACGATATAGAAAAAGATTTAAAATCTTCTGGCTTTAACCCTTTTATAATGCAAGATAATTCGGCAGCCGACAGCAACACAATTACTTTTACATTAAATCAATGCCTTGCTCGGGCATATGATGCTTATATTTTACTTGATATAAAACCATTTAAGGGAATACTCGACAATATGATGCTCAGAGGTTTCCCGAAAATTCAGAATAAAATAACAAGCAAAACAAACTCAAAAAACGAGCCAAAGAAAGGAAGTAAAGATGAATAATCCTTATGAGATACTCGGTGTATCTGAAAATGCCAGCGATGAAGAAATAAAAGCGGCTTACAGAAAGTTAGCTAAAAAATATCATCCCGACAATTATGCGGACAGTCCGCTTGCAGATGTTGCCGAGCAGAAAATGAAGGAAATCAATGAGGCGTATGATACTATAAATCAGTTAAGACAAAAGGGCAGAGGTACAGGCTCTTCGTCTAATTATGCAGGCGGATATTCTAATCAGTCTACAAGATTTCATGGAGTAAGAATTTATATTCAGCGCAATATGATAAGCGAGGCTGAGCAAATTCTCGACAATACAGAACAGCAGTATCGTGATGCCGAATGGCACTATCTCAAGGGAATGTGCGCATATCGCAAGGGTTGGGCAAATCAGGCATACTCTTATTTTACACAGGCTGTAAATATGAACCCTAATAATCAGGAGTATCGTGCCGCACTCAACAATATGAACAGTCAAAGGGGCTATAATTACGGCGGCTATACTCAGGGCACTCCAAATACGAGCGAAGGTGCAATGTGTGATGCCTGCACAACCTGTTTGTGCATAAACTGTCTTACTAATTGCCTTTGCAACTGTTGCAGAATGGGTTGCTGATATGAAAAAATCATCTTCAAGTCCTTTAAAAACAACCTTTAAGGTTACAATTTCCGGGGTGCTTTGTGCGTTTTCACTTGTACTGATGATGCTAACATCTTTAGTGCCGCTCGGCACATTTGCATTTCCATGTATGGCAGGCATTGTGCTGATGGTTGTTGTAATTGAGGCAGGTCACAGCTGGGCATGGGGAGCGTATTTATGCGTTTCTCTACTGTCGCTTTTCCTTGCGGGTGACAAGGAGGCAGTGGTTTATTATATAATGTTTTTCGGCTATTATCCGATAATAAAAGGAGCAATAGAGGGAAAAATTAAAAACAAAATCACGCAGTATGTCTTAAAATATCTTGTGTTTAACGCGGCTGTAATCGGTGCGTTTTTTATAGCGGCATTTTTATTGGCTGTACCTATGGAGGAATATACAATAGCCGGTATGTATGTTCCGTGGCTGTTTTTGCTTGCAGGTAATGTATTCTTTATAATTTACGACCTTGCGGCAACAAAGCTCGTAACATACTACATAGTTATTTTGAGAAACAAACTTATTAAACCTAAATACAGAAAATGACAGAGGTAATTTTATGAAAAAAGCAAGTGCCAAAAAATTAATAATTCCTTTTCTTATTGCTGTTTTACTGCTTTTTTCGTTGCCTGTAAATGCGGCTGAGATTAACGATTCGGTTCAAACCGTAAGTGCAAGCGTTACAAGCGGAGCACAAGGCTATGTAAACGATGACGGTGTAAATCTTCGTTCGGGTGCAGGCACAAGCTATGCCGTTGTGACTGTAATGCCGTACAATACGGAGTTTACCTTTGATGACGCAACACTTTACAACGGCGAGTGGTACAAAATAACCCTTACCGATGGCACAAAAGGCTATATTTACTATGAGTACGCCTCTGTAAAGGAAAGCCAAAACGATAAGGTTATTGGCAGTGGCTACATAAATGCAAGCGATGTAAATATGAGGTCGGGAGCAGGTACGGGTTATTCTGTTATTACTACTCTTGACTACGGCACTGCTTTGACGGCAATTTCAAAGAGCGGCGACTGGTATTATGTTGAGCTTGACGGCGGCATAAAAGGCTATGTTTATGCCGATTATGTAACAATTAAGAGTGACGAGCCGCAAAGAAAAGGACTTTCTAAAACAAGTCTTACCATGTATCGTGGCAATTACAGCAGCTTGTATGTAAACGGCGCAAACAGCGTAAGCTATTCTTCGTCAAATTCAAGCGTTGTGTCGGTTACATCAGACGGACTTTTGTATGCAAATGCCACAGGTTCGGCAGTTATTACCGCAAGATATGGCGGTGTTTCTGAGTCATGCTATGTAACGGTTTCAAGCGGCAGTTATGTAGGTATTTCAGATTCAACCGTTAGCATAAACAAAGATAAGTCAGTTTTCCTTACCACAGATTCATATGTTGATTGGAAAACCTCTAATCCAAATGTAGCCACTGTTGATGACGGCATTGTCTATGCAAAAAATGAAGGTGTTGCCGTAATTTCGGCAGAAACAAGCGACGGTGCTGGTACTTGCATAGTAACGGTAACTAAAACTGCGCCTGTCCGTTTTGTTTACGCATCTCCTAATTCAGCTCCGCTGAACAGCCTTGTTACGCTGAATGCCATTACTGATAATACAAAACGAGGTTTGTACTTTATTATTACAAACGGCACAAAAAGCTATACACTTCATGCAGATTCCATTCAAAAAGAGGGAAATCACTATATATGGTCGGCAGGAGTAGTTCTTAACTCATCGGGCAAGTGGAGCTACACAGCTTACTCTCTTGCCGAGAATGAAAATTCTTATAAAACGGTAGAGGATGACGCAGATGGTGAGGTATTTGTTACCTCATCTACCGATACTACCACTGCGGTACTCGGCGAACGCAGAGCAAGTGATGATATAATTTCTCTTATTGCAAACTATGAGGGATTTTTACCAAATGTAACTCCCGATTATATCACAGGTGACGCAACCTTGGGTTATGGCAAGGTGGTATGGTCAGGCGAACAGTTCTATAATAATCTTACAAGAACAGAGGCATATGCCTACCTTTGTCAGACGGTGAACAGCGGCGGCTACACAACAAGAGTAAACAGATTTTTGCTTACAAATAATGTAAAATGCAATCAACAGCAATTTGACGCACTTGTGTGCTTTACATATAATGTAGGAGCATATGCAATAGATAATGACAGCGACTTATCTGATGTTTTGCTTAACACAACGGCTTTGCCTTCACAAAGTCCTGCCGCAGATGTGCAGGGTTATGTAAGCGGCGACGGCGTAAATCTTAGGAGCGGTGCGTCAACTTCATACTCGGTTGTAACCGTTATGTCTTACGGCACAAGCTTTACATTTGCAGACGGAAATCTGTATAACGGTAATTGGTATAAAATAAGACTTACAGACGGTACTGTCGGGTACATATATTCCGATTATGCGTCGGTTGTATCGGCAAGCCGAAGCCTTGATAATGTAAGTAAGTCGGCTTTTGCGAGAAACTTTTTTGCATATCATCATGCCGCAGGCGGATGCTATGAGGGATTGTTGTACCGCAGAGTTGACGAGGCAGAGGTGTTCTTTTACGGTGACTACATAAGGGACGGCTACGAAAACAAATATGGCTTTAGTTATACTTGTGTAAGTAACCCGAGCTTTGGTTTATAAATCATTTCGGATTTTTTCGCAATGATATAATGAAAGGGAGTATTGTAATGAAGAAAATCGGTTTTATAGGTGCAGGAAATATGGCAACAGCCATTATCGGCAGCCTTATGGGACAAAATGACGGCAAAGCGGATTTTATCAATGTATTTGACCTTGATAAAGACAAATGTGATATTATGAGCAAAAAAGGTATTAATATCAAAAAATCTGCGGTCGATGTAATGCTTGCAAGCGACATTACCGTACTTGCAGTTAAGCCACAGAATTATCCTGAGGTGCTTGAGGTGTTAAAACCTGAGGTTACAGAGAATAAAGTTTTTGTTTCTATTGCGGCAGGTATTTCTATCGCTTATGTTCAGACTCTTCTTGATTGCAAATGCCCTGTTGTCAGAGTTATGCCAAACACTCCGTTGTTGCTCGGCAAGGGCGCCTCGGCTCTTTGCCCGTCAGACAATATCTCTGAGGAAGATAAGCAGATAGTTTATAATATGTTTGCAGGCAGCGGTGTATGTGAATACATTACAGAGGAGCATATGAACGAGATTATATCTGTAAACGGCAGCAGTCCGGCTTATATTTATCTTTTCGCAAAGGCTATGGCTGATTATGCTCAGGAGTGCGGCATAGATTATGACAAGGCTATGAACCTTATTTGCGCTACACTTGAGGGCTCGGCTAAAATGCTCAAAGAGAGTGGCGACAGCGCCGATACACTTATTAAAAAGGTTAGCTCTAAGGGCGGCACTACAATAGCGGCTCTTGACTGCCTTGAGAGCCTCGGCTTTTATGATGCCGTTAAAAAAGGTATGGCTGCCTGCACAAAGCGAGCAGAGGAGCTTGGCAAATAAGCGTTAAATAATGAGCATACACGCAAAACATTCTGCATATTTTTATTTAGGATAATTATATGGAGGAATGTTTTGTGAAAGGCTTTATATTTTCACTTAAAAGAAAAACAGATTTAATACACAACAGCAGGTTTTCATTTTCGGCGCAGGATATTAAATATTACATAAAAAGATATGGGGTATATGCAGCTTTTATTTTTGTGCTGATAGTCGGACTTGCCTGCGGTACTGTTTATGCGATTTCAACTGACAGTCAAATGCTCAGTTCGCTTGATTTTTTGTTTTTTACAAACCTTGATGCAAGGCTTACACAAAATGTTATAAGTACATTTTGCGCCTGCTTTGCGTCAGACTTTGTATTTTTGTTTTCAATATTTTTACTTGGATTAACCCCTTGGGGAATACCTGTTATGCCTTTTGTTGTACTTTTAAGAGGATTTGGTACGGGAATAACAGCCGGATATTTATTTTCGGTGCATTCTGTTAAGGGAATAGTCTTTTATCTTTTTGTATTACTTCCCGGCACATTTTTGTTTTGTCTGGCACTTATATTGTTTGCTGCTGCCGCTTTTTATTCGTCCGGAAAAATCTTTTTCCAGATTATTGCAGATAAAAACGGCGGTGGGTCTTCGCACAGGTATATTTCAGACTTTCTTTCAAGAGGAGTAAGCTGTTTGATACTTGCTTTTCTTTCTGCCGTCCTTGACGCTGCGTTATGGGGAGTTTTTGCGGGGAATTTTAATTTTTAATCCTTTGGAGGTCGAACAATGGCAGGTAAAAAAGCAAAGTTTGCTTTGGCTGATTTTTTCAGCAACCTATTTTCTAATTTTGGCAGAATCGTTCTTACCAATCTTATTTTTGCAGTGCCGCTTGCGGTTTTCACCGTGGCTTTTTATTTTCTTGACAGTGCGCTCAAGTTAAACGGATATTTCATTTTATTACTTGCAATAATTCCTATTTCACCGTTTTTTGCAGGTGTAACGCTTGTTACTTCTCGACTTGCAAGAGGGCAAGAGGAACTTGAGGTATTTCCTACATTTGTTGAGGGTGTAAAAAGCAACTGGAAAAGATTTTTGTTCCATGGTGTGGTTACATATTTTGCTGTAATTTTCAGCTATTTTTCTATAAGGCTTTACAGTGCTATGATTTCTAATCCGAATATGGATTCTTTCTTTTTGGTAATGCTTTATGTTTGCTTGATTATTTCAATAATTATTACGGTAGCCTTTCTTTTTATTTTTTACTATGTGCCGTCAATGACGGTAACCTTTGAACTGTCGCTTAAAAATATCTATAAAAACAGTGCGCTTATGTCATTTGGTGAGTTTAAGCACAATATAATCGCCACCTTCGGACTTTTTGTGGTCGCACTTTTATGCGCTACAATACTTCTTTTTGTCGGCAATGCAAACAGCAGTATAGCTCTTATCATAACAACGGCAATCCTAATGGCGTTTTTTGTGCCTACGATTGTTTCTTATGTAATTAATGCCTCGGTATATCCCGGTATGTATAATCTTATGACAGAAAAGGAAAAGCGTTCTAAGAAGATTGATAAGAAAATGGATAATCGCCGTAAGGGACAGTTTATTGATGACGAGGAAGAGGAAAATCATATTAATGATGAATTTCTTGACCTTGACATTGAAGAAAACAAAGACGGTGACGAGTATATTTTCTATAACGGAAAAATGGTTAAGAGAAGTGTAATTATAAAGATGAAAAGAGAGAAAGCAGAGGGAAAGTCTGATGAAAGCTAAACACGCTGAAAAAACGCATAAAATTACAATCAGTCTTTGGCTTTTTATTGCAATCATTGCCGTGTTGGTTTTGCTTATTGTAGGTATTACTTTTTATTCGGTTAATCGTGAGCTTAATGCCGAGAATAACAGCACTGCAACTGCCACACAACAGGTGCAGACTACAAATATTTCTACCCAGCCCACAACCGAGCAGGCTACTGAGAATGCAGCAGTTGAAACTACTCAGCCTGAAACAAAAGCAGAAGAAACTACTGCCGAGCAGACTACACAGTCTATTGCGGTAAGCGGTGCTGAAAGTGCGGATAAAGATCTTAACTTTGATGCTGAGATGTATCCGTATAAGGCTTTTGATAATGAGGGAAAGCGTGACGCATCACTAAAAGAGGTGTTCGGTTCTGTTTATGGCGGCGAGGGAATTACCTTTGATAAAAACGGACTTTTCTCTGATAACATTACACAAACTGAGTATAACTTTGGTGCTTATACAGTGACTGACGGTGTTATCAATATGACATATTCAAATGATAAGAATAAATCGGCGGAGATTATTTCGTATAACGGAAATGTTCCGAGTGAGATTAAAATTGATTATGTAGGCTATGATGTTTATTTTAAAATTAGAAGTGCAGATTAATGAGCAAAAGTAAAAAATCCAAAAAGAAAAAGAATGTAAATCCTGTGGTAAATTCTAAGCGCAAAGCAAATACTAAAAAAGCGATTATCGCTATAATAGCCGTACTTTTGATTGCGGTAGTTGTGTGTGCGCTTTTGCTTTCAATTAAGAATAATAAAATTGACATTTCTAATACCGAGTGGGTATCTTCAAGTGCCGTAAACGCAAGCGGTGACGAGGTAGAAATGGCAGAGGTTTACAACACAAACTACACTACATATAAAGGCTCGCTGTCCTTTAAAGATGACGGTACTTTTTCGTTGTGGCTTACTCCGGGTACTGCTGAGGACGGCACTCATTCGGGTAAATATTCTGTATCGGGAGATACAATTACCGCCATTTTTGACGACGGAGAAACTACCACCGATTTTAAAATTCATAGAAAAGGCGAAGAAATAGACTCTATTTCCCTTAATTATGAGGATTACGAAGTTTATTTTACATCAAATAATTAGTAGCAAAGCAAAGGCTGTCACACTTATGTAGTGGACAGCCTTTTTTGTTATAATGAAAATTTTTGTTTAAATAAAATTTCAATCAGCTCTGCGGTTTTTTCATATCCAAAGTCATTTGATTTAACAGTAAGATTGTAATTCTTTGCATTGCCCCAGTCGGTATCTGTAAAGTATTTGCAATGAGCCGAGCGCTCTTGATTTACTTTCCTTACCTGACGGGTTGCATTTTCCTTTGAAAGATTATCTCGTTCGCTTACCTTTTTAATCTCGCTCTCCTCATCGGCAGTAATAAACACATTATACAGATGTTTTTTATTTCTGAGAATGTAGTTTGCAAGTCTGCCAACGATTACGCAGTTTTCGCTTTTTGCTATACTCTTAATTACATTTTCTTCCTTATTAAACAAGCTGTTAATATTCGGAACTGCATCTTCACCGTTCGGCTGATACCATTCAAAAAAGTCATTAAGAATTGATTTGTCGAGAGTTTGCTCATTCTTTTTTATGTATTCGGGTGAATAACCGCTTTCTTCCATTACGAGCTTGATAAGTTCTGTATCATAATATTTATAGCCAAGTCGGTCTGCAAGAATTTTTCCGATTTCTCTGCCGCCACTGCCGTATTCTCTTGAAATAGAAATTACATATGTCGGTTTGTTGTCGTCTGACTCAGCAATATCGTCTGCGACTTCAATCTTGCCTAAGAGCCTATCTCTGTATTTTCCGAATGCTTTATTGATAATACCGAGAATAAATCCAACGAGGAAAGCCGCAATTACAGTTCCTATGCCAACACTGCCAAGACCATGAATAAAAATAAGACAAGACACGCCCGAAACAATAACCATAGTAATATCAAAAGCAATCTTTACCTTTGAAAATTCTATTTTCGTAACCTGCGAAACCGCACTCATTACTCCTTCACCTGCAAGCGGAATAACATCGGCAGGCAGATACAGAAAAATACCGATTGCTACAATGCAAGCACTTATGAGAACCATAATGATTCTTATAACTAAGTTGTCGGTATCGGGAAAGAAACTTGCCAAGTAGTTGCAAAAGGTTGTGAAATATCCAAAAACAACTCCGACAGGAATTTGTAAAAGACTGATTAATTTAAAATTCTTTCTGAGAATAATTAACTGAATAAGCACCAAAACAATATGAAACAATATTGTTGCTTTTCCCATTTCAATTCCCCATATGCAGGTCATTGTGTAGGGAATAGAGCTTACAGGCGATACGCCAAGGTTAGATTTTACCGAAATCGCTATGCCTATTGTCATTATAAACAAGCCGATTAGGTACATAGGCAATCGCACTTTCATATTTTTTAAATTCATTTATATTTCCTCCTTTTCATTTGCTATCATATTTTCATAAACTCGCATAAGCAAATCATTTAATTGCTGTTTTTCATCTTCTGAGAAATTCTTAAGCGCTGTGTTTTCTACCTTATCAAATTTTTCATTTAGGTATTCAATATATTTTTTGCCCTTTTCTGTCAAAAAAACATACAGCGAGCGCCTGTCACCATTTAACATTTTGCGCTCAATATAGCCTTTGCTTTCCATACCCTTTAAAATAACAGTTATGGATGCAGGCTCAATGTGGCAGCCTTTTGCAATCTCTTTTTGCACACAGCCGTTGTGATTTTGCAGATAGTCAAGTATTTTCGGCTGGCCTGGGGTAAGCTCTGAATCCTTTATACTCGTAACCAGAGATTTTTGTACTAAAAAATGATCTGACATAAGCAGGTAGTGTATAGACTCCAATATAAATCACCTCAATAGTTATAATTCTAATAATTAAAATCCTAACTAATTATAAACTTATGATTTTGGAAAATCAATATTTTGACGAATATTCTCGCTTTTATACAAAATTATTGTGTTTGCTTTTTGTAATATATGAAAATAGAGTCGATTATTATCGCTTTTATAGACAAAGAATTTTTGCAGTAATAATATGAATATATAATTATTTTTAGTTAGGGGTTATAAGATGAAAAAATCTAAAAAAGCTATTGCAACAATAATTGCTGCCGTAATGCTTACTTCTGCATTTTCGACAATACATTTTACTGCAAACGCAGCCGAAGTAAATGTTCCAAAGGTTTCGCAGAGCAGAGATGCTGAGCATTATGTTATAACAAGCGGCGACTACCGCTATGAGAACATTGATGGCAAGTCAATTATTTTTTGGGAATACCTTGGCAGTGATACCGATGTAGTTATTCCGGAACAGATTGACGGCAAAACTGTAACTATGCTTGCTCGTGGTGCGTTTTATAATAAAACAAATTTGAAAAGCATCACTCTTCCCAAAACTCTTACATACATTAAGGGTTGTGCTTTTTGGGGTTGCACAAGCCTTGAAAGCGTAGTAATTCCAGACGGTGTTTCAACTATTGAAGAGTATGCCTTTACAGAGTGCTACAATCTTAAAAGTGTAACTATTCCTAAGAGCGTAACCTCAATTGGCGATAGATTATTCTTCCTCCTTAACTCAGACATTACAATTTATGGCTACGAAGGTTCGTATGCACAGAGTTATGTAAACTCTTACACTGATAGCAACAAGCTGAAATTTGTGGCTATTGATGGCAAAAAGGTACTCAAGGGCGATGCAAACGGTGACGGCATTGTAAATGTTTCTGATGTTACACATATGCAGTTCCATATTTCGGGTTCTAAAAATGATGACGGTACACCTATGATAGATGTAAGCGACAAGGCGGTACTTGAGGCACTCGATCTCAACGGTGACGGTAAGCTTACAGTATCAGATGTAACTGACCTTCAGATGTATATTGCAACTCAAAATTAAATATTCATATACCTTATAAACAAAAGAAGTGCAGCTCGTATGAACTGCACTTTTTGCTTGCTGTAATTTTGCTTTTATTCTGATATGGAATTTTCTATAATCTTTTCGGCACACTTAATTCCGTCTACTGCGGCAGAAATAATACCGCCTGCGTATCCTGCGCCCTCACCGCAAGGGTAAAGTCCTGCAATCGCTACGCTTTGCAAATCTTTATTTCTCATGATTCTGATTGGGGAAGAACTGCGTGTTTCTACACCTGTAAGTATTGCGTCACCGTAAGCAAAGCCATGCAGTTTTTTATCCATTTGAATAATCGCCTGTCGCATAGAATTAGTAATAAAATTCGGCAAGCAGTTGTCAAGGCTTGTTGGGGTAAAATTAGGGCCGATAGTCGGCTTAACATCACCGATTGTGGTGCTTGCATTATTGTCAAGAAAGTCACACACTCTCTGAACAGGTGCGTTGTAATTTTCTCCGCCTGCCACAAAAGCCTTGCTTTCAAGCTCTCGCTGAAAGTACATTCCTGCCAGCGGACTGTCGGAAGAAAAATCGGCAGGAGTAACTCCTACAAGTAAAGCAGCATTTGAATTTTCTTCATTTCTTGCAAACTCGCTCATACCGTTTGTGCAAAGGCGGTTTTCCTCGCTCGAGGCATTTACTACCTTTCCGCCCGGACACATACAAAATGTATAAACACCTCTGCCGTTGTCAAGGTGAACATTCGTTTTATAGTTTGCTGCGCCGAGCGACTTGTTGCCTGCAAATTTTCCGTATTGTGATTTATCAATCATTTCTCTATGGTGCTCAATTCTTGCACCTACCGAAAAAGCCTTCGCCTCAATAGGAATAGCTTTTTCACTTAGCATTTCAAAAGTATCTCTTGCGCTGTGACCGATAGCAAGAATAATTGCGTTTGTTTCTATTACCTCGGCAGTGCCGTTATGCTCAACCTGCGCACCTGTAATTACATTATTTTTTTCTGTAAAACCTACAAGCTTTGTTTCAAACATTACCTTTCCGCCAAGTCGGATAATTTCATTTCGTATGCTTTTTACAGTAGGTCTTAATTTATCAGTGCCGATGTGGGGCTTTGCATTATAAAGTATTTCTTCGGGAGAGCCATGCTTTACAAATTCAATAAGCACCTTGCGCTGACGGGTATCCTTTGTGCCCGTTGTGAGCTTGCCGTCTGAAAAAGTACCTGCGCCGCCCTCGCCAAACTGCACATTGCTTGTTGTGTCAAGAACACCGCTCTGCCAAAATTTATGCACATCTTCGGTTCGTGAGTCAACATCTCTGCCTCTCTCCACAAGAATAGGATTAGCACCGCTCTGCGCAAGAATGAGCGCCGCAAAAAGACCCGCAGGGCCTGCGCCCACAACAACAGGACTTACTGTACCTTTAAAGTCATTTACATTATATTCGTATTTTTCTGTAATTTCAGCATTCTTGAATTTTTTGCAGATTTTATCTTCATTTATAATCAGTTCTGCCTCAACAGTGGCAAGAAAAAATATATTGTCCTTTTTTCTGGCGTCAACCGAGCGTTTGAAAATTGTGCAGCTCTTAAAAAACTTTTTATCAACATTAATTGATTTAGCCGCCTTATTTAAAACGGTTTCACTTGTGTAGTCAAGTGGCAAGTGTATGTTATTTATTCTTATCATAAATTTTCTCCTGTTATAATTCCGCTCGCAAAAGCAAAATGAAGATTAAATCCACCGCAGTCACCGCATATATCAAGTGCCTCGCCGCAGATGAATAGATTTTTTACAATTTTGCTTTCAAATGTATAGTTGTTTACTTCACTGCCGTTTACTCCTCCGAGCATTACCTGAGCTTTTGAAAAATCTTTGCATTGTTTACATTCAAATTTCCAATTTTGGATGATATTTGCAAGCGCTTTTATTTCTTTATCGCTGAGCCTTTTGCATATTTCAGTCATTGGCTTATCGGTAACGCTTTTCAAAAGGGCAATTCCAATATTTTTATGGAACAGACCTGTAAAGTAATTTTCTATCGGCTCATTTGCAAACAGCTTTTTTCTATCGTTAAGTAGATTTAATAATTCTATATAGGAATAATCTTTTGCAAGATTAACTGAAATAAGAGGACTTTTCACTTTTGGCAATAGGGTGGTAAGATTAAACACGCAAATTCCCGAAAGTGCGCTGTCGGTAAACTGAACCTCGCCGACCTCTGATTTTACGGCTTTGCTGCCGTCAAAAAGAGTGACCTCTGCTTTTGCTCGTATTCCTTTAAGGCTTTTTATGTAACAGCTATTAACCTGAATGGGGCAGAGGGCAGGAGAAACGGGTGTGATTTTATGACCGAGATTTTTAATTACATCAAGTCCGAGCCCTGTACCGCCTGCACTTGGAAATGCCTTGCCGCCGCAGGACATTACAACTTTTTTAGAAACATAGTCGCCGTTGTTGGTTTTTATATTAAAAGTGCCGCTCTTTTTGCGGATAAGTTCAACTTTACATTCGCAAATTATTTCAGTATTGAGCCTTTTAATTTCCATTAACAACACATCAAGTACAGCACTTGCTTGTCTTGAGTGAGGATACACAAGCCCGTTTGATTCTGTATCGCAAACAAGACCGAGTGCAGAGAAATATGCCATTAGCTTATTAGCTGAATATCGTTTAAGAACAGGGGTAACATCAAAACTGCCATGGTAAAAATCTTTATTTACATTTGTATTTGTAAGATTACATCTGCCGTTCCCTGTAACGAGAATTTTTTTACCCGCTTTTTTCTGAGCCTCAAGTATTGCGATTTTTAAATCTTTGTTTTTCCTTTTTGCCGAAATTGCCGCTGCAAGTCCGCTTGCGCCTGCGCCGACAATTATTACATCGTAAATTGTATTTGTCAAAGTTATCATCCTAAAAAATAGGGCAGCTTTTGCTGCCCGTAAGATTTTTATTTTGGAGCAAATATAGCGCCCAGTCCGCCGAAAAGTCCCATACTTGCGAGTCCCATAATTATACCTGCAAGTATTACGCCGAGCATAACAGCTATAACGCTTGATTTAAAGTCCATATCAAGCATACTTGCGGCAAGTGTACCCGTCCATGCACCTGTACCGGGAAGTGGAATACCTACAAACAAGAGCAAAGCGAAGAATAAGCCTTTGCCTGCCTTTGCCTGCAATTTTTTGCCGCCCTTTTCACCCTTTTCAAGGCAGAATTTAAAGAATTTGCCTATAAATTTTTTATCACTGCCCCAAACAAGTACCTTTCTTGCGAAAAAGTATATAAAAGGTACAGGGAGCATATTACCTAAAATTGCGAGGACATACACCCAAAATAAATCAAGCTGCATTCCCACACCAAACGGAACAGCTCCTCTGAGTTCAATTAGAGGAACCATAGAAATCAAAAACACTAAGATATAGTTTAACAAAACAATACCCCTTTCAATTTAAAAAGCTATTTAACAGTATAACAGAAATACATATATATTGCAATTTATTTTTTATCTAAAAAACACCGCCTTTTCCTTGATTTTTTAACACACATTTAAAATATCGCATTTCCTTAATAAGCCGATTGACATATTATGTAGATTTGTGTAAAATAATACGAGGTGACTAAAAATGGATACTTACAGTTGCAGTAAAAAAGTAAAAGCAATTTTAATAATAATCACACTTGCACTTGTGGCATTTGCCTTTATTCACTCTTCAATGCCTGCCGATATTTCGGAGGAGGAGAGCGGAAATGTTCTTGAGTTTTTGGAAAAATTTTTATCCTTTATCGGATTCACTCCCGACCTTACAGACCATATAGTAAGAAAAGCTGCGCATTTCAGCGAATACACCGCAATAGGCGCAATGCTTATGTCGTGCGCATTTGCATTTGATAAACTAAAACCATACAAATACTATATTAATGTAATGTTTTGTGGACTTGCCACAGCTGTATGTGACGAAACAATACAGCTCAATGTTGAGGGCAGGGCAGGAATGATTACCGATGTGCTGCTTGATTTTTCGGGTGTACTCTTCGGTTCGCTCATTATACTTGCAGTGTTTATGATTTATAAAAAGCATTTTGTTTCTAAAATAAAAATAAAGAATTAAAAAGAGAAAGGATATGAATAACGAATGGAAAATGTAAAAGAAAACAAAATGGGCACTATGCCTATGACAAAACTTATTCTTACAATGTCGTTGCCGGCGATTTTTTCAATGACAATTATGGCAATGTATAATGTAGTAGACAGTATCTTTATCGGTCAGTACAGCCAGGAGGGACTTAACGCAACTTCTCTTGCTTACCCCTTGCAAATGCTGTTGATTGCCGTAGCCGTCGGTACAGGCGTTGGCATTAACTCGCTTGTATCAAGACGACTTGGCGAAAAGAATTTTGAAGAGGCAAACGAGGTTGCAACCCACGGTCTGCTGTTAAGTTTTTTCAGCTACGCAATCTTTCTTATCCTCGGTATTGTGATTTCAAGACCTTTTATGATGCTTTATACAACCAACGAAAATATCATAGAATACGGTACACAGTACCTTACAGTGGTTCTCTGCTTTTCGCTCTTTGCAATTATAGAAGTTACAATCGAAAAAACATTGCAGGCTACGGGCGATATGATTTTTCCAATGTTGTTTCAGCTCACGGGAGCGGTAATTAATATTATTTTTGACCCGCTTTTGATTTTCGGTGTAGGCCCGTTCCCTGAACTTGGTGTAATGGGTGCAGCAATAGCTACCGTATTCGGACAGTTTTGCAGTATGATTTTTGCCTTGCTTATAATTTTCTTAAAATCTCATATGATAAAAATTACATTTAAAAATTTTAAATTCAGTATGCAGACCATTAAGAATATTTATGCCGTTGGTTTCCCGTCTATTATTATGCAGTCAATCGGTTCGATTATGATTGTCGGATTAAACGGTATTCTCGCATCATCCGAGGCATCAGTAACAGTGCTTGGTGTATACTATAAATTACAGAGCTTTGTATTTATGCCTTGCTTTGGTCTTAATCAGGGTGTTATGCCGATTATCGGTTATAACTACGGTGCAAGAAACCGCAAGCGAGTATATTCCGCACTCAAGCGTGGTATTATTATTGGTGTAATTATTATGACCTTGGGAACTATTGCAATGTGGGCAATTCCGGAGCAGCTTATTTCAATGTTCGGCGGTACAGATGAGCTTATGAAGATTGGTGTTCCGGCATTCAGAATTATAAGCCTTTGCTTTATTCCTGCTGCAGCCGGCATTATCTTTACAACATTGTTTCAGGCTGTCGGAAAGGGTATCAGAAGTCTTATTATGTCTTTTGCCCGTCAGCTCGTTCTCATTTTGCCGATTGCTTTTATATTTTCAAAAATTTGGGGACTTGGCACTGTATGGTATGCTTTTCCGATTGCCGAGATTTTCTCGCTTGCAATTGCGATTGGTTTCTTTATAAACCTTGTAAAAGGCGATTTTAAAAAGTTAGGTTAATTTTGTCCACCTCAGTGCATATATTTGCATTGAGGTGGTTGTTTTGACAGAAGAAAATTTTACAAACGAAATTACATACGATGACGGTTGGCAGAGTGCGTCTTGCCCCGAATATTCCGTTCCATCCAATGCAGAAACGGAAAGTGCTGACACAATGGAGGCTGTGCCTAAAAAACGAAAAAAATCGCACAATTCGCAGGTGCTCATTACAACTCAGCTTATAATTTGCCTGTTAATCGCTTTGGCGGCATTTATAATAAAAACAATCGGCGGAGATTTTTATGCCAATACCCGACAGTGGTACTACGGTGAGCTTAACAAGTCGATTATAGCAAAAGATATTCCGGATGATTACAAGTTATCCGAAATTTTCGGCACTGCGACTGACGATGAAATTTAAAATACTTAATATCAAATTCTGTATTTCCTACACCTTGCTTTGTCTTATTGCGGCTTGCATTATTCTTGATATATTCAGCGATTTTGTAATGTGCTGTTTTGCCGTTGTAATTCACGAATCGGGGCATTTGGCTATGATGCTGATTTTCGGGAGCAAACCAACCAAAATCAGCATTTCTTTATTTGAAATTGCAATAAATGACGAGTGCCGACAGCAAAGAAGTGATTTACAGAATTTTTTAATAGTTTTTTTCGGCCCTTTTGCGAATTTTGTTTGTTTTATTATAATTTTTCTGCTATACTTATTTAGTGGAATAGATTTAATGAAATTTGCTTATGTAAATTTATCATTATGCCTTTTAAATCTGCTCCCCGTTATGTCATTTGACGGAGGGCAGCTGCTGTATATTTTGCTGAGCCGCAGGTTTTCAAGCACTACGGCTGAAAAGACAGTAAATATTGTAACTTTTATTGCACTATTCCCAATAGCAGTGCTGGGTTTTATAATTCTGTTTAATTCCGATTATAATTTTTCGCTGTTGTTTGTGTGCGGTTATATCATACTTTCACTAATTTTAAAAAATAACAGGTATTTCTGACGGAGGTAATACAATGGTCAGCAAGGAAGTAGAAAAACTTTTGCTAAAGGTTCAAAAGCCGGGCAGATATGTTGGCGGAGAACTTAATGCAGTTGTAAAAAATAAAAAGGATGTTGATGTAAGGTTTGCTTTCTGCTTTCCTGATACCTACGAAGTGGGAATGTCACATCTCGGTATGAAAATCCTTTACAGCCTTTTTAATTCAATTCCGTACATTTGGTGCGAGCGAGTTTTTGCGCCCTGGATTGATATGGAAGAAGAAATGATTAAAAACAATATTTCGCTTTATGCACTCGAAAGCGGAGATCCTGTATCTGAATTTGATTTTATTGGCTTTACCTTGCAGTACGAGCTTAGCTTTACAAATGTGCTCAATATGCTCAAACTTTCGGGTGTGCCGATTAATTCATCCGACCGAAAAGGTCTAAAGCAGATTGTTGTTGCAGGCGGTCCATGTGCCTGTAACCCTGAGCCTATCGCTGATTTTATCGACCTTTTCTTTATCGGCGAGGGTGAAGAGGTAGACCTTGAGGTTATGGAGCTTTACAGAAAGTGCAGAGATGAGGGCAAATCAAGAGAAGAGTTTTTGATTGAGTGCGCTCAGATTGAGGGTGTGTATGTTCCGTCACTCTATGATGTGCAGTACAACGAGGACGGCACAATCAAGCAGTACATTCCTAAGTGCGGTGCGCCTGCTGTGGTGCATAAGCGCCTTATGAAAAAGATGGACGAAAGCTACTATCCCGACAATTTCGTAGTTCCTCTTGTGGAAATTGTGCACGACAGAGCGGTGCAGGAGATTTTTCGTGGCTGTATTCGTGGCTGTCGATTCTGTCAGGCAGGCTTTATCTACCGCCCTGTACGAGAGAAATCGCCCGAAGTCATCAATAAGCAGTGCCGAGCCTTGTGCGATAATACAGGCTATGACGAGGTGTCGCTTTCTTCGCTCAGCTCAAGCGACTATACACAAATAGTGCCGTTGCTTACTAAGCTGAACGAGTGGAGCAAAGACGAAAAAGTCAGCATATCTCTGCCGTCATTGCGTGTAGACGGTTTTACCGATGACATTATGAATAAGATAAAAACAGTGCGCAAGAGCGGACTTACCTTTGCTCCTGAGGCAGGCAGTCAGCGTATGCGTGATGTTATCAATAAAAATGTTCAGCACGATGAATTGATGCAGACCTGCGCAACAGCGTTTGCAGGCGGTTGGACTACCGTAAAGCTGTACTTTATGATTGGTTTGCCAACAGAAACTATGGACGATGTAAAGGCTATTGCCGACCTCGGGCAGGCGGTTGTGGATACCTATTATCATTGCCCCACAAAGCCAAAGGGCAAGAGCGTGCGAGTTACGGTTTCTGCCTCATCCTTTGTGCCAAAGCCGTTTACGCCGTTCCAGTGGCACGGACAGGATACAATTCCTACCCTCCATGCAAAACAACAGCATATTAAAGAGAGTATTATCACCCGTAAAATTCAGTTCAATTACCACGATGCCGACACAAGCTATCTTGAGGCGGTGTTTGCTCGTGGCGACAGAAAGCTATGCAAAGCTATGGAGCTTGCCTGCGAAAAAGGCTTTCATTTTGACGGCTGGGGCGATTGCTTTGATTTGCAGAAATGGCTTGATATTTTTGACGAATGTGGCATAGACCCGACTTTCTATGCAAACCGTCAGCGCTCCTTTGATGAAGTATTCCCATGGGATCATCTTGATTACGGCGTAACAAAGGAATACCTTATTAAAGAATGTAAAAAAGCATATGAAAATACAACAACACCGCATTGCCGACTAAAGTGCAATAACTGCGGTGCAGCAAAATACGGGGAGGGTGTGTGCTTTGAAAAACGCAAGAGTTTGGTTTAAGAAAGATAACGAGTGCCGTTATATATCGCACCTTGACTTAAACCGATGTATGCTCAGAGCATTGCATAAGAGCAAAGCGCCAATATGGCATACAGAGGGATTTAATCCGCACCCGTTCGCTACATTTCCACTGCCGCTTTCACTTGGCTTTAGGGGAATAAACGAGTGTATGGATATAAAATTAATAGAAGATATTTCTGATGAGAAATTAATAAACAACTTAAATGCCTGTTTGCCGCAGGGAATAAGAGTTTTTGCGGTTACAGAGCCGATTATGAAAGCAGGCAAAATCGCATTTGCGAGCTTTAATATCAAAATCACAAGCGACGCATTAAACTCGCATAAGGTTTATACTGCGCTTAAAGACCTTTTGGAAAGCGAAGAAATTATGCTTGAAAAGAAGTCGAAATCGGGATACAAGACCGTTGATTTAAAGAAAAGCATTAAGGAATATTCTTTATCCGAGAAATCCGACTTTACCGAGCTTGAAATTACACTTTCGGCAGGCAGTACCGATAACGCAAACCCGAACCTTGTTATAAAAGCATTGGAAAATGCAACGGGCGAGGAGTTTTACGCAGATATTACAAGAGAGGATTTATATAATTCTGATATGGAATTATTTAGATAAACTATGTTTACATTTACAATTCTCAATGCAAATTCATATTAAGTAATTTTCAACGGCGGCATTGACAAAGAATTTGAAAAAAACTTGAAGATGAAATCAATGCAAAATTTCTTGAGTATATCAAATTGTATTCAACCTTTTGATTTTTGATAAAACTCACAATGTTTCACACATTATTGTACTTCTATTCATATAATCGTCACAAAGCAGGGTTATTATATAAGCACAATAAAGCTAATAAGACATTTTCATAGATTTTCCTCTTCTAAATTTTTTTAACCAATGCAGTGACCGACATAGTCGGTCACTTTGCATTTTACGGAAAAACGGAGCAGTTATGTATTATTATTCTCTAAACGAATATTTAAAAAACACCTTTGGCGAAAAGGTATATAAAATTTCTCTTGACGGAGGTATGACCTGCCCAAATCGTGACGGCAGAATAGACACACGGGGCTGTATTTTTTGCAGTAGGGGAGGTTCGGGCGAATTTTCCGCAAGCAGAAATCTAAGTATAACCGAGCAGATAGCGCAGGCAAAGGAGAGAATATGCAGGAAAACCGATTGCAAAAAGTTTATTGCGTATTTTCAGCCGTTTACAAATACCTATGCGCCTGTTGAGTATCTCGAAAAAATCTTTACCGAGGCTATTGCGCCCGATGAAATTGTGGCGCTTTCTGTTGCCACTCGTCCCGACTGCCTGCCCGACGAAGTTATCGGTTTGCTGTCAAGGATCAATAAAATTAAACCCGTATGGGTAGAGCTTGGATTGCAGACTGTTCACCAAAGTACGGCGGACTACATCCGCAGAGGTTATCCGCTGAGTGTGTATGACGATGCCGTAAAGCGATTGCACAAAGAGGGGATAAGCGTAATAACCCACATTATTATAGGCTTGCCAAACGAAACCGATGATATGATAATTGAAAGCGCAAGGTATGCAGGCGAATGTTCTGACGGCATTAAGTTACAGCTGTTGCACATATTAAAGGGTACCGACTTGTGCGATGAATATTATAAGGGCAATGTTTCTGTACTTTCGCTTGAAAAATATACCGAAATTCTTGTAAAATGCCTGCAAGCTATTCCAAAAACAACAGTAATACATCGTCTTACAGGTGACGGCGACAAAAATATTCTTGTCGCACCCATGTGGAGCGCAGACAAAAAGCGTGTGCTTAACTACATTAATAGGGCAATCAGAGAAAGTGAGTAAAAGTATCAATAAATTTGAAAAAAGTCTTGATTTTCACTTTTCTATTTGATATAATAATCATTGTCTTTGGAGAGATGTCCGAGCTGGCCGAAGGAGCATGATTGGAAATCATGTGTACGGTAATCACCGTACCAGGGGTTCGAATCCCCTTCTCTCCGCCATAATTTTAAAAAAGTCTTGTCGATTTCGGCAAGGCTTTTTCTTTTGGTATAATGCTTTATTGTGAAAAATATTGCTGAAAAAGTGCGGTTATAATAAATAAGTACAAAACTAATACAAATTATGCATATTGACAGCAAAAATTTTTTATTATAAAAAATTTATAAAATTATAATTCTTTGAAGTAATTTAAAATATAATTATTGCACAATAATCATATATATGCTTTGTATATAATTAATAAAGAAAAGTCAAAATCGACAAAACATCAAAAAAATATTGAAATAAAAACCTAAAAATGTTATAATGTTAAGAAATAAAAATATGGGTTAGTATACGGTCTGACTGCCGAATACAGCAAACTCACCGAAGGTCAGTCGGTAAAAGCGGTCGCCGTCAAAGCAAAACTTCCCTCTCGGACGGTACAGACTTTATTCGGCTCATATATTTCAATTTTTTAAATGGAGGTAATAAAAATGAAAACTAATTTCAAGCGTATTGGCAAACAGTCGATTTCTATTGTGCTTGCTGTTATGATGATGCTTTCGACTATGCTTGTCGGTATGGTTACTTCGAATGCGGCTATCAGCAATTGGGTTTTAAGAGGCTCATTCAATGAGTGGAATGAAATCCAATTTGGTGGTGCTGATGGCGGTTCTATTACTTATGACCTTTCTGCTTATAAAGGTCAAACTGTTGAGTTTAGAACCGATGCTTATGAAAATGGTACCTTAATTATGAATTCATACGGTGACACAGTTGTAGCCGGTACTGAGTATCAACTTACTTGGAAAAAAGGCGAACCTATGAAATATACTGTGTCAAGCACAGGTACAGGTAAAGTTACATTTACCGTTATTTCCAAAAACGGCAATAACTATTTAACTGTTACTGAAGGAGATCAACCTATAACAGTTACACCTTACTATGTTGCCGGTGAGAATAGCCTTGTTAATGGTAAAGAATGGACTCCAGCACAAGCTGAGGATAAAATGTCATATGATGAATCTACCAAAACTTATTCAATAACTTACAGTAATAAACCAGCCGGAACTTATCAGTTTAAATTTACCGGAAACAGCACATGGATATCAGTTGATAATTTTACACTTAATTATGACGGCTGTCAATTGACAAAAAAAGATGGTAATTTTCAAATTGAAACAACAAATCAGTCTGATATTACTATTAAATATGATGGTGATAAAACAGTAACAGTTACATCAGCTTCATCAGCTGTAAATTACAAAGTAACTGTTGATAAAAATATCAAAAACGGTACAGTTACTACTTCTGAAACCTTACTTGCGGAAGGAAAGACATTTACAGTAACATCCGAACCGAGTGACGGTTATGAGCTTGATACTGTTACTGTAAAAGATGCAAACGGTAATGCTATCAAACCTAACAGTGACGGTTCTTACACAATGCCTGCAAGCAATGTAACTGTTTCTGCTACATTTGCACAAAAACCGGATTGCCGTTTAGGCTTTGGCTATGTAACAGGCAGCGATGATAAAATGGGTACTTTCAGCTGTTCGAGCAATGGCAGTCCTATAGATGAAGGCACATATCCGTATGGTACAGAGGTAACATTTAATGCTGTTGCTAAGGAAGGTTATGTATTTAAAGGTTGGTACTCAGATATCAACGGTACAAGCGATTGCCTTTCAACAAATACAACATACACATTTAAACTTACAAAAGACACTGATGTATTTGCAAAGTTTGCTGAAGCTACAGGTACAATGATTCCGAATCTTTACCTCATTTACAGCGACAGCGATTCAAACCCGAGTGCTTTCACAAAGCATCTCAACCTTTACCGTGATTCAAATAATCAGGTGTATGCTTACTTTGACAGCGCAGACTTTGACACCTCTAAAACATATTGTTTTACGATTTCTGATTCAGTAGGTAAGTCAACATCATGGGAATATGCGTATGATAATTACAATAATTCCAAAGCTTTTGCTAATGAATCTAATAAAAAGTATCTTGACTGCGGTCAAAGCGGACATAACTTGCCTAAGCAAGGTCAAGATCAATATGTAAGTACAACTTTCGCAAGGTTTAGAGTACTTGAAGATTATGCAGATACTATTTCAAGCGTAAAGATTAACCTCGGTTACTACGACGGTAATGACATTATTAAGAGTTCAACTGACTCTACAAAGTCTACAAGTTATGAGATTATTCCTGATGCTTCAGGCACAGTTTCTTCGAGAGTTAAAGTATATGCTAAAGACGGTACTGTCAGAGCTACATATCAGAAGTACGCTGATATGGCAGATACTGTAATTTCTTACACAGGTGATGATGTAACTAAGCTGAAATCTGCTGATTATTATAATGAAGGCTACGCAAAGTTAGGCTCAACAATTAAAGTTACAACTACAATTGCAGAGCCTTACAGAAGCAAATACTATGTAAAAGCATTCTCAGTAAATGGCTATTCTTACGGAATTATTGATAGCTCAAAGGCTAATGCTGACGGCGTATATTCATTTGAATACACAATTCCTGAGGATTGCACAGATAAGTTTATTGAAATCACACCTATTTACTACTACATCGACGTTACCGACACAGTTACATTCTATGTCGAGGGCTTTGACGAAACAGTACAGGCTAAGTGGGGCAACACAGTTGCTGTTCAGGCTTGGTACACAAACGGCAAAGAAAAGGACAAATTTAATTCTCTAACAAAGAATGCACTTGGCGGTTATCCCGGTCAGCCTTTGGTATATGAGGGTGGTAAATATTCAATGCAGATTCCTAAATACCTTAACGGTGAAAAAGCTAATTATGTTAAGGGTATTACATTGAACAACTACTTCTGGGACGATATACATAAACAGAGCTTCTCGGATCAGAGTAATAAAAGTGAATTTAACTGCCAGACATACGACTACGATGACTTCTACAAACTTTCTGAAACTTCGGATGTAGATAATATTATCTTCGACTTCCGTTACAGAACTACAACAGATAATATTCCGTCTCAGAAAGGTTTAAGCAGTTCTAAATATAATAAGGACGAACTTGAACCGCTTAAGGATTACTATGGCAATATCGTTGACATCTTTGGAAATTTTCTTTCAGAGGATTGGAAAGATGCTTATAACAGCAATTATCTTACAGTAATATCTAACGGTTATAAGAAAATTGAAAATATTGGTAATTATGCTACTGAGTGGTCAGTATATGACAAAGACGGTACATACATTACTACAATCAACTGTTCAAGCCTTATTGATGAGAAGATGGTTGACACTTCTTCTTATAAGGAAGCTTATGACAAACTTAAGAAATATGCCGGTTCACCTGTAAAGATTGCTTATGAAATGTCAATATTTGACGGTTTTGATAAGGGTACTCGTGCTGACGGCCGTTGGTATTTCTCTAAGAAAGCTCAGAAGATTTCCGCTAATGTTAAGATTGAGTACAGAGCAGACGATACTTCTAAGTTTGTTGAAGACACATTTGTAGCAGACAGCAATGTCGGTGTAAATACTAAAGCTCAGGCTTACTTTACAAATGCCGATTACAGCGGCAAGACAACATGTGAAGGTGCAGTAGGCGGCGGTAACTTCAGTGTTCATGCTCAAACAGACGCCAATGCTAATTACTATTTCATTGGCTGGTACCTTAAGACCTCTGACGGTTATTCATTCATTACAAATGAGTCCGATGCTGACTTCCCAATGACAAACAACGCAACTTATGTTGCTCGCTTTATTCCAACTCCAAGCGGCACATTAACACTTTCACACACATTGCTTGCAGGCTCTGCAGATGGCAAAACTTTTATTATGGCAGACATCGTTGACAAGACCGGTGCTGTTAAAGCTACAATTGCTGAAACTTCAGGTAACCTTGTAGTTCCTGCAAGATATGTTGTCTATACAAGCGAATACAGCATTAAGGCTACACTTAGAACTGTTCCTTACGGTAATGATACTGTTGAAGATTTCTATAACAGCAACAAGGAACATTACAATTCAGGTGTAACAGGTACAGGCGAAAAGACTTACGAGGTTAGTAAAACAATTAAGGAATTGTTTGAATCATATGAAGATGTTGATCATAATACTTCATACAGACTTATCAAGTCAAACATTCCGTTCTATTCAAATATCAAATCAAATCCACTCGAATACACGATTACTTACACTTATGAAACAAGACTTGACGGTAAACAGAGTTATGTTATTAAGGATAAAGTATCAGGTATTGAGTTAGAGGAAATGTGGGCTGCAAATGAAGCTGCCAATCTTAAGAAAGATCAGCTTAGCAAAGAATTCATCACAAAGAAAGCTCCGTTTGTATCTAACTTCAGAAATGAGATTAAGTGGGATATTGATCATGCAGTAATTACCGACTATACCGCTACTGTTGATGCTACTACTAAATCTCCAGATCTTACAATTACAGCTCTTGCTGTTGACGGTGGATGGACAAAACCTGAAACTGTTAAGTATGGCGAATTAGCTATGTCAAAGGGTGAGTATCTCTACAAGACAGGCACAACCGAGTTCCCTGATACTATTAAGTATTCAACCGCTACCGATTACGAATTCAGCTTCTGGGCAATCTTTGATAATAGAGAAAAGGCTGATCAGTACAGCAAAGAAGTAGCAGCTTATATGTCAGGTACTCCTGCTAAGGTTATGTCAGAGAGATTAACTGCTCTTACAAAACTTGACGGTTATAAGAATCTTATTTCTAAGTCATATTCTAAGGAATATAACTACATCAGCTATCAGGATTATTATATAGTTCCTGTTTACGCAGGCAGATTTGCTAAGGACGATATTAAAGAGGCTCAGGCAAGCATCAGACTCCTTGAGTACACAAGAAACCAGTGGACAACAGGCGACGGTGTAAAGGGTGACGGCGAAACACTTAATACAGGTGCTACTAAGACCGATTACCTCTACACAGACTTTGCTCTCAGCTTTGATAAGGATCAGGAACTCATCAAGAATAATGCTAATATCAAGGTTGGAGTTACCTTTGAAGTTGTTGCAAAATATAATGAAATTGATCTTAAGTCTTATGTAACCAATTCTAATACTTCTGATATTGGCAAGTTGGTAACAGGTACATCCGATAACGGTAAAGCTGGTACTTATACAATCAATGATGAAACAAGAACTGTTTACAAATATCAGATTGACAATTCTAATATTTCTGTAAAGAATAGAATTGAGTACTACTTAAGATTCAAGAACAGTGAAACATCACAGCAGAATGTTATGAAGGTTTATTCATATATTTATGATACAGTTTCAGGAGAGATTTACTTAAGTGATCCTGTTTATATGAATATGTATGATATCGGTAACCTTACATATATTACTTCTGACTTAGCAAACATCAACTTGGGTCCTGACGCAACAGTTTGATGATTTGAATTTTTTGGCAGGGCAGAGTAAAATCTGCCTTGCCGTTAAAATACTTATGGAGGTATTTGAATGAAAAACAAAAAGGTTTATTCTTCGCCTGAAGTTGAAGTAACTAAATTCTCATTTGAGAATATTCTCGCTGGCAGTGAGAACGATGATGTTGAATTGCAAAGAATTAAACAGAGCAACCCTGATGTTATTGCTACTGATGGTGCTGATGTAGAATGGTAATTTGTTATGAAAACTAAAAAATTCGTAAGAATTGCAAGTGTTATGCTTGTATTAATATTCACAATGTCAGCTTTTGTATCTGCTAACGCAGCTACATATTTTGAAGAAAACGGTTTTAAATATTCACCTATAAGCAAGTTTAATTGCAGAATTTACGGATACACCGACTCTAAAACAGATGTTGTTGTGCCTAATAAGCTCTCAGCATACACTGTTTTGGAAATTGCTGATTACGCATTTTTGAATAACACAGCGATTGAAAATATTTCATTTTCAAATGCAAAATCAATAGATGTAATCGGTGAGTTTGCTTTTAGCGGCTGTACTTCTTTGAAGTCGGTCAATATTCCTATGACGCTTGATAAAATCGGTTATGCCGCATTTATGGGCTGTACTTCTTTGACATCTGTAAATATCAGTTCTAATATTTCAGAAATTAAAGGACAGACTTTCCAGAACTGCACTTCTTTAACCGAGTTTACAGTGCCCGATTCTGTAAATACAATTTCTGACTTTGCTTTTTCAGGCTGCACATCACTTAACAAAGCAGTAATTCCAAAGGCTGTAAAGAATATTGCTCCTAATGCTTTTGCTAAGTGCGATAATCTTACAATTTACGGTTATTCAAATTCTTATGCTGAAACTTATGCAGAGGAAAACGGAATTAACTTTGTTGCACTTGACAAAAAAACTTTGTACGGCGATGTTAATCTTGACGGCAAAGTAGATGTAAACGATGTAACCTTACTTCAGCGCTACATCGCAGGTGAAACCGAAGTCATAACATCAAAAGACGCTTTGACTGCTGCTAACTTCAATAAAGACGGCAACATTGATGTTCTCGATGTTACAGATATTCAGACATTCATTGCAAACAGCGAAAACTAATAATTCAATTAAAAGCACAGGTGGCAACATCTGTGCTTTTTGTTGCTTATTTTCAGATTTTGTAATATAATATATTTGGTGATGTTATGCCGATTTATAAAATAGCAGATATCGTGTGCAAATTGAAATCCAATTTTAAGGAATTTGAGTCAAAAGCAAAAGATTATCAATACTTTGGCGATGAGCCGCCTTTAATAAAATTTACAATTCGTGAAGATTATGTGCGACAAAAATATGATGATAAAATGCTTATGAGCATTGGCGGATTGGAAAATATCTTTATGTCCGATATTTTCAATAAAAAAGTACTTAAATTCAACGCAATATTTCTTCATTCATCCGCAATTATCTATAAAGAAAAAGCGTATCTTTTTTCTGCCGATTCGGGAGTGGGCAAGTCAACGCACACAAAACTATGGATAAAAAAATTCGGCGCTGAAAATGTACAGATAATCAATGATGATAAACCGATTATCAGATTTATTGACAACGATTGGTATGTGTACGGTTCGCCTTTTGACGGTGGAAGTGGGGTAAACACTAATACTCGTGCAAAGCTCGGCGGAATAGTATTTCTTGAAAGGGCACAGACAAACAGCATTGTAAAGCTGAATAAAAAAGATGTTTTTCCTATGCTTTATAAGAATACAATTAAGTTATCCCTTGATGATGAGTACGCCGATTATATGTTGACTACTGCCGATAAGCTAATAATCGAAAATAATTTTTATTTGCTTAAATGTAATACGGATATTGAGTCAACTGAAATTTGTGAGAAATTTTTGACCGATGGGAGATAGCTATGAATAAGCTGAAAAAAATTCTTGATTCTGAAACCAACAAGTGGATATTCAAAAAAGCAAGACCGCAAATATTCAGCATAATTTTATTGTCGGTAATATACGGAGCAATGGCATATCTTGGTGTTGCCGTTGCAACCCTGTCGAGAGGTATCGTAGATTCAGCTGTTAATACCAATGTTGGTGGAATTGTTTTTTACGCAGTTATCCTAGTTTCACTTACAGTTGCACAACTTGTCATCAGGATATTAAGCAGGGTGCTGACTTTTAATGTGTCTGCTAAGCTTGAAATCCGTATGAAACAGGATTTATTCAATCACATTATAAGAAAAAAATACGATAGAATCTCCGAGATACATACAGGTGAATTGCTCAACAGAATTACAAGTGATGTTTCCGTTGTAGTTAGTTCTATAATTTCTATTATTCCAAACATTGTTTATTTTTTGGTAAAGTTGGTCGGCGTTTTTATAGTGCTTTTTTCGATTGACAAAACATTTTGCCTTGTGTTCGTTTTCGGTGGAGCGCTTATGTTTGCCGTTGTATTGCTCTTTAAGTCTAAAATGAAATCTTTGCATAAGGCAGTTCAGGAGTCTGACGGCAAAACTCGCTCTTTTTTTCAGGAGATATTTTCAAGTCTGCTCGTTGTAAAAACTTTCGGAGCTGAAAGCAAGGTAGCCGAAAATGCAAGGAATCTTCAGCAAAATAATTTTAGAATTAAGAGAATAAGAAACTATATTTCAATATTTGCTACCACAGGATTTTCGTTTGTTTTTGCACTTGGCTATATGTATGCTCTCATATGGGGTGCGTTCGCTATCAGCGACCACACAATTACATACGGTGTGCTTACTTCTATGCTTGCCCTTGTATCCCAAATTCAAGGCCCTGTTCGTGGAATCAGCAGTATTTTGCCGTCTTATTATTCTGCGCTTGCGTCTGCCGAACGACTTATGGATATTGAAAACCTTGAGAACGAAGAGATAATCAACAAGTCTGATATTGATGTGCTCAAGCTGTATAGTCAAACCGAGAAAATCGTGTTTGATAATATCACTTTTAGCTACGGCAGGGAAGATGTCCTAAAAAATACAAGTCTTGAGTTAAATAAAGGTGACTTCGTTTTGCTTGCAGGCATTTCGGGAATTGGCAAAAGTACGCTTACAAAGCTGTTGCTTAATGTTATTACGCCCGATAACGGAGAAATTTACCTTTCGCTTGCAAATGGTGGTAAGGTGTATATAGATAAAAATGTGCGCAGTATGTTTTCATATGTGCCGCAGGGAAACTTTCTGCTTTCGGGCACTATCAGAGATAACATAGCTTTTACTGCTAATTCTCCCGATGATGAAAAAATCATTAAAGCCGCCAAGATAGCGTGTGCGTATGATTTTATAGAAAAATTGCCCCAAAAACTCGATACTGTTGTGGGAGAGAATGGCAAGGGACTTTCTGAGGGACAAATTCAGAGAATTGCAATCGCAAGGGCAGTTTACTGCGACTCGCCGATTATAATTTTTGATGAGGCAACCTCGGCACTTGATGCAGAAACCGAAGTGCAACTTCTCAAAAACTTAAAAACGCTCAAGAATAAAACCTGTATTCTCATTTCACACAAAATGGCAGCTAAGGAAATTTGCAACAAAGAAATTGTGATTGATAATAAAAAAATAATTTCTTACGATATTTAACCTTAGTACAAGCAAAATAAATCCTCTGACCGAATACTTATAATCAGGAGTATTTTTGATTATAGATTTTGTCAGAGGTGATTTTTTGTTTGAATTAATAAACTTTCTCGGTCAGTATATTTGCTTTTTTATTCTGCATATTTGCGGTAACGGTTCTTTTCCTAAACCGCTTTCAGAAAAAGAAGAACACGAATATCTTGTGCGCAGTGCTAACGGTGATATTGAGGCGAGAAATACTCTTGTTGAGCACAATTTAAGGCTTGTAGCTCACATAATAAAAAAATATTACGGAAATCAAAGCGAGCAGGACGATTTGGTGTCAATCGGCACTATCGGACTTATTAAGGCTATAAATACTTATGATCTAAGTAAAAAAATTAAGCTGTCAAGCTATGCCTCTCGCTGTATTGAAAATGAAATTCTTATGCATTTTCGCAACGCCAAAAAGACTGCACAGGACATTTCACTTAACGAAACCATTGACAGCGACAAAGACGGAAATCCGCTAACTTTGCTTGATATTATGTCTGTTGACGATAATATTCTTGAACAACTTGATTTTCAACTGAACAGAAAAAAGCTCGGACAATTCATTAACGAGGAGCTTAGCCCAAGGGAAAAGATGATAATTGTAATGCGGTACGGCTTGGATGGAAACAAACCGCAAACTCAAAAGAAAATTGCGCAAAAGCTGAATATATCTCGCTCGTATGTGAGCAGAATTGAAACCAAGGCACTAAAACTTTTGCGCAACAGATTTGATAACAGTTCTAATCTTTAGTATAAAAAAGGCGGTCAACAGACCGTCTTTTTCTTATGAGTTTATACTGTTTATGAGGTTTTGCATTTCAGCTTTTGAAGTTACATTGTGTGCTTTGTCAAGTAACTCCTGCTTTTCAGATTTATCCATCTGAGCAAATCTTTGCATTGCACTTTCATTTTTAGCAAGTGCGTTCACAAAGCCTAACGGCATATCTTTATACATTTTCATCACCTGCATTATCTTTTGCATAAATATCAAAAATTATACAGCAAATACAGTAAAACAGGTTGTGGTTCAATTAAGTATTTTCACCGGTATTAAAAAAGGACAGGCGATAAAGCCTGTCCGTAATATTATCAGTGGCAATGACAATCGTCACAATCTCCGATTTCACCGATGATTGGAGTAGGGTCAATACCGTTCTTCTTATAGTAATCTGCGAGAGCAGCCTTAATAGCCTGCTCGGCAAGAACAGAGCAGTGAACCTTTACCGGCGGAAGTCCGTCAAGAGCCTCCATAACTGCCTTGTTAGTGAGCTTTAAAGCCTCATCAATAGTTTTGCCCTTGATAAGCTCAGTAGCCATACTGCTTGTAGCAATAGCTGCACCGCAGCCAAAAGTTTTGAACTTAACATCTACAATTCTGTTGTCCTCAACTTTTATATACATTTTCATAATGTCGCCACATTTTGAGTTGCCAACCTCACCGATACCGTCTGCATCGGGAATTTCGCCAACATTTCTTGGATTGGCAAAGTGGTCCATTACCTTTTCAGAATAAGCCATATCTTAAACCTCCTGTTTTATAATTGAAATTACTTCTCCAAAGCCTCTTGTTTTTTGATTTTTTCCCAAAGAGGTGACATATTTCTAAGGTAGGTTACAATCTGCGGAATAACCTCGAGCATATAGTCAACATCTTCGTCAGTAAGCTCCGCTGAGAAAGAAAGACGCATACTTCCATGTGCAATTTCGTGGGGAAGACCGATAGCGAGAAGAACATGGCTTGGGTCAAGACTGCCTGAAGTACAAGCAGAGCCCGAAGACGCTGAAATTCCGTTCATATCAAGTCTTAAAAGCAAGCTTTCGCCCTCAATGCCCTCAAAGCACATATTTACATTACCCGGTAAGCGGTGAACTCTGTCGCCGTTTACTCTTGAACGCTCAATCTTGAGGAGTCCGTCAATAAGTCTGTCACGCAATTTTTCGAGATGCTCTCGTCTTTCGTCCATTGTGTCAACAGCCTCTTGGAGAGCTGCGTCAAGACCTACTACTCCTGCAACATTTTCAGTGCCGGCTCTTTTATTTCTTTCCTGAGCACCGCCGTCAATTAAATTCTCTATTCTGATACCTCGTCTGATATAGAGAAGTCCGATGCCCTTAGGACCATGCAATTTATGAGCAGTCATTGAAAGCATATCAATATTCTGCTCCTGAACATTTATTTTTACATAACCTGCAGCCTGAACAGCGTCAGTATGGAATATTACTTTGTGTTTTCTGCAAATTGCGCCGATTTCGGTAATTGGCTGGATAGTACCGATTTCGTTGTTTGCATACATAATAGATACAATAGCTGTATCTTCTCTGATTGCGTTTTCTACATCTTCGGGATGAACAATACCGTTTTCGTACACATCGAGGTAAGTAACCTCAAAGCCCTCTTTCTCAAGAGTCTGGCAGGTATGAAGAATAGCGTGGTGTTCAAACTTTGAAGTAATAATGTGTTTTTTGCCTTTTGCCTTAAGAGCTCTGCATACGCCCTTTAAAGCCCAGTTGTCAGATTCACTGCCGCCTGAGGTAAAGTATATCTCATTTGCGTTAGCCGCACCAAGGTTTTTTGCAATATTTTCTCTTGAATTTTCAAGAATTTCCTTGGCTTTACCGCCGATTCTGTAAAGACTTGACGGATTTCCGTAGTACTCAGTGAGTACAGGCATCATTTTTTCAAGTACAGTAGGCGATATAGCTGTTGTAGCGGAGTTGTCTGCATAAATATATCTCATACTTGATAATCTCCAATCTATATCTATATAAAATCGGTCATTAGGATTTAGAAAACTTGTGAGCCTCGGCAACCGCAAGTCGATCGCAGCGCTCATTTTCAGGGTGACCTGCATGACCTTTAACCCATACAACATCAACATTGTGGATATCGCAAAGGGAAAGGAGCTTGTCCCAAAGCTCAGGGTTAAGAGCTTTTTCCTTTTTGTTGCGCATCCAGCCGTTTGCTTTCCACTTTTTTGCCCAACCAAGCTTTAATGCGTTGCAAACATATTGAGAATCACTATACAGAGTTACATTGCAAGGCTCTTTAAGTAGAGAAAGCGCACCAATTACGGCACTAATTTCCATACGGTTGTTTGTAGTGACAGCTTCTCCGCCCGAAATTTCTTTTTCGTGCTCATTATATCTCAAAATCGCACCCCAGCCACCGGGCCCCGGATTGCCGCTGCAAGCACCATCTGTAAAAATTTCAACTTGTTTCATTTGCAATTCTCCTTAGCTGATGTTCCAACCTATATTATAATACGCAAAATCACCAAATGCAACCATATTTTATGTTTATTTTTTTAATTTAAGTATATTATTAGCTTAATTTATTAAATAATTATCCTGAATTTTGAATTGTTGTATATTTATGCTTTTATTCTTATATTTTTGCGCATACTAAAATAGTAGGATATGGAATGTTTACTGAAATGTAATATTAAAATTGTCATTTAATTCTTATACATGCTTGACATTCCTCTTGGATTTGCGGTAAAATAAAGAGAATTACAATTAGGATTTAATCTGTATGGAATACAGATATAAAATATTTATATACAGTATATTATTAATATTTCATTTTCTGATATGACCGTTTTGTATCAGACATTCGCTTTTTGAATTTTCAGGCTTTTATATTTACATACAAAAGGAAGTTTTTTGCCTGTATTGTGTGAAATGTTAATTTTAATAAATTTTTTAATATGGAGGTAGATTTGTGAGTACAGAATACAAGTACGATAATCGAAGGAAAAATAACAGTTACAGTAAGTACTCAAAGGGTAAAAAGAATTATGGCGGATCTTACTACAAGCCGTCACAAGGCAGAGGGGAGTCTGATTCGTTTAAGAGCGGCAAGAGTGCTAAGAATTTTAAAAATTACCGCAAAAAGCCATATCAAAAACAGTCAAGGCCTGTTAAAAACAAGCCGTCGGTAAAAATTGCTTTTCTCGGCGGTCTTAATGAAATCGGCAAGAATATCACTATGATTGAATGTGGGAACGATATTGTTCTTGTTGACTGCGGTATGGCATTTCCGGACGGTGATATGCTCGGCGTTGACCTCGTTATTCCGGATTTCACTTATATTGAGCAGAATCAGGATAAAATCAGAGGTATAGTGCTTACTCATGGTCACGAAGACCATATAGGCGGACTTCCGTTTTTGCTCGGCAGGGTTAATATTCCGATATACGGAACTTCTCTTACACTCGGTCTTGTAGGCAACAAGCTCAAGGAGCATAGCCTATATAATGAGTCGAGCCTTAACAGAGTGAACGCAGGTGAAACAATTAAACTCGGCTGTATGAGCGTTGAGTTTATTCATGTAAACCACTCTATTCCCGATGCGGTAGCTTTTGCTATTCGTACTCCGGCAGGTACTATTGTGCATACAGGCGACTTTAAAATCGACTGCACACCTATTACAGGAGATATGATAGATTTGTCTGCTTTTGCTCGTGTAGGTGACGAGGGTGTTTTGGCTCTCCTTGCCGAAAGTACAAACGCAGAGCGCCCCGGATATACTCAGACCGAGCGAACAGTATCCGACAGCTTTGACAACCTTTTCAGAAGAGCAGAGCACGACAGAATTATTATTGCAACCTTTGCGTCTAATGTAAACAGAGTACAGCAGATTATTAATTGTGCTGAAAAGTACGGCAGAAAGGTAGCTTTTTCGGGCAGAAGTATGGTCAACTATATGGCTGTTGCGAGTGAACTCGGCTATCTTAGCGTGCCTGAAAATATTTTAATTAACCTTGATATGCTCGACAGATACCCAAGAGAGCAGATTGTGCTTGTTACAACAGGCAGTCAGGGTGAACCGATGAGTGCATTGTCGAGAATGGCATATTCCGACCACCGCAAGGTTATGGTTGGCGAGGGCGATTTTATTATAATTTCAGCTAATCCTATTCCGGGCAATGAAAAAACAGTCGGTAATGTTGTTGACGAATTGCTTAAAAAGGGATGTAAGGTTGTTTACGAATCAATGTATGAGGTTCATGTATCGGGTCATGCTTGTCAGGAAGAGCTTAAGATTATTCACAAGCTCGTTAAGCCTAAGTATTTTATTCCTGTTCATGGTGAGCAAAAGCATTTGAGAAAACACGCTGATCTCGCTATGTTCCTCGGAATGGAGCGAAAGAATATTTATATTGGTGATGTGGGCAGCTGCATAGAAATCAACGAAAACTATATGAAAGAGTTGCCGTCAGTACCGGCAGGCAAGGTATTTGTTGATGGTCTTGGTGTAGGCGATGTAGGAAGTATTGTACTTCGTGACAGAAAGCACCTCGGACAGGACGGACTTATTATCATTGTTGCCTCTCTCGATGTTTACGACGGTCATGTAATCAGCGGCCCTGATATTGTATCAAGAGGCTTTGTATATGTTCGTGAGAGCGAGGGCTTGCTTGACGAGGTAAAACAGGTTGCAGGCAACATTCTTGAAGAATGTGCAGAAAACAACATTCACGAGTGGGGCATTATCAAAAACAGAATTAAAGATGATGTTTCTAAACTCATTTCTCAGAAAACACGCAGAAACCCAATGATTCTTCCGATTTTACAGGAAGTTTAAACAAAAACTAAGAAAGGAAGGGCTTGAATTGAGAAAGAAAAAATATTCAACATTGCCGTCATTTATAATATTTTCGGTTGCAATGCTTGCTATGTCTTTTGCTTCATATGGCTATGACCCTATGCTTTGCTATATTGAAATTGCCGTTTCAGCTGTTACCGCAGGCATAGTCGTAATTTCAACCCTTCGCTTTCAAAATTATATATCAAACACCGTACACAGTACCGTTGAAAAAATTAACGGGTTTAATCCCGAATTTCTTGATAAATATAAAATTCCCGTTGCTGTGCTTGGCGCTGACGGAGAAATTATTTGGAGCAATACGAGATTTAGAAAACAGTTTTGCAACGGCAAAAACCCCGAGGGCGATATGATTTCGCCTTACATAGGGGATAAAAAAATTACGGCAATCGCTGACCACGATACTTTTGAAACCGCTTGCAACGGCAACGAGTTTGTCGGCTTTGCTATCTCCACACAAGAGGGCTATGTCTGTTATTTTGTGGAGAATACATATTATAAGCAGATTATGCGTGAATACCTCGCTACACGCCCTTGTGTTGCTATAATTACATTTGACAACAGTGATGACTTTTCAAATGAATCAGATGAAATTTATTCCGAAGTTTCGCTTAATGTTCAGTCGTTTTTGCAAAGATGGGCAAACGAATATAACGCACTGTTCAAAATTATAGGCAGTAATCGTTATATGATTATTTTTAAGGAAACCGATGTTGACAAGCTCGTTGAGCAAAAATTCCCGATCCTTCAGGAAATTCACTCCATAAAAGCAGGTCAGCATTCAGCTACCGTATCAATCGGTTTGTGCCGAGGTATAAATTCACTTAAAGACAGCGAAACCAATGCAAGAAAAGCGCTTGAAATGGCACTTGGCAGAGGTGGAGATCAGGTTGCAATTATAAGCAACAGTATTTACGAATTTTTCGGAGGTACTTCCGCTACTTCCGAAAAGGTCAGCAAGGTGCGTATGCGTGTTATCGCAAATGCCATTACCCGTACAATCAACGACTGCGACAAGGTGCTTATAATGGGTCACAGATTTTCTGACCTTGACTGCGTGGGCGCAGCTATCGGTATGCAGTCGGTTATGGAAAATTCTTTTAATTTGTATTCTAAAATTGTAATTGATAAAACAAAGACCATGGCTGAAAAGCTCATTGACTATGCCGAGAAAAATATCGGCGCAGATATTTTTATTACTCCCGAAGAGGCAATGACGCAAATAACACCGAAAACTTTGCTTATTATTGTGGATACTCACCTTAGAAATTCACTTGAAAGTCCGCAAATTTACGATCAGTGCAAAAAGGTAATTGTCATAGACCACCACCGCAGAGCGGTGAATTACATAGATAATGCCCTTGTATTTTGTCATGAGCCGTTTGCATCTTCGGCTTGTGAAATGTGCAGTGAAATTATAAGCTGTATTGATGACAAGGCGGTAGGCTATGCTCAGGCTGACGCACTCCTTGCAGGAATTATGCTTGATACCAAGAATTTTGTATTAAAAACAGGCGTAAGAACCTTTGAGGCGGCGGCATATTTGAGAAGACGAGGAGCAACTACTATTAATGTTAAGCAGATGTTCTCAGATTCCATTGAAACCTACCGAGAAAAAGTAAACATTGTGTGTGATGCTAAGATATACAAGGGATGCGCCATTTCTGTGGCAAAAGGCGCTGACGGCGATGTAAGACTTGCATCGGCTCAGGCGGCAGACGAATTGCTGACACTTGAAAATGTAAAGGCATCTTTTGTAATTTACGAAAGCAGCGGCAAGATATGTATTTCTGCTCGCAGCTTTGGCGCAGTAAATGTGCAGATAATTATGGAAAAACTCGGCGGAGGCGGACACCAAACAATGTCTGCTACTCAGCTTAGTGACATAAATAAAGAACAGGCGCTCAAGATGCTTATTGATGTTATAGACACAAATCTTGAGGACGCAAGTTGCAAATAACAGAAAGGAACGATATTATGAAAGTTATACTTTTGCAGGATGTTAAGGCACTCGGTAAAAAAGGTGACCTTGTAAACGCCTCAGACGGCTATGCAAGAAATTTTCTTTTTCCAAAGAACCTTGCTCGAGAGGCAAATGCACAAGCTATGAATGAATATAAAAACGCAGAAAACTCAAAGAATTTTAAAATTGCTACCGAGAAAAAACAGGCTGAGGGTTACAAGGCTCAGCTTGAGGGCAAAACCTTTGAGATGAAAGCAAAAGCAGGTCAGGGCGGCAGACTTTTCGGCAGTATTACTGCAAAACAGGTTGCCGAGGAGATTAAAAAGCAGTATAATATAAATATCGACAAGCGCAAGGTTGTGCTCGAGAGCGATATTAAAGAGTTTGGCTCTTACAAAGCTGATGTAAAACTTTATACAGGCATTGTTGCCAATATTACAGTTAAGGTTTCTGAGGCTTAATTTTTATTACAGTAAATTAAAGGAGAGGTGACAGATGGCGGATAATCAAATTTCAAGCAGCTATGACGGACTTCATATGCCGTACAGTCCAGAGGCTGAACAAGCATTGCTGGGTGCAATTATTCTTGAAAGCGATGTATTTGACAAAGTAATTGAATACATTAAGTCGCCCGATTATTTTTATGTATCTCTCCATAAGCTGATTTTCAAGACAATGACCGAAATGGTCAACTTTGGCGGCAAAATCGACTTTGTTACCTTGCTTGAAAAGCTAAAGCAGACAGGCTCTTTTGATGAAACCACAGGTAAGACATACCTTTATGACCTTGCCAACAACTGCCCGTCCATTTCAAATGCAGAGGCTTATGCCGAGGTTATAAGAGATAAGTATAACACACGCAGACTCATTACCGCAGCCAGAGAGATTATTGATGACGCAACGGCAGGTACAGAGGACACCTCGGTTATAATTGACTCTGCCGAGCAGAAAATTTTTGATATAAGACAGGGCAACGAGAAAAAAGGTCTTGAAAGGATAAATTCTGTTATTATGCAGACTTTCGACCGACTTGACGCTCTCAACAGCGCTACCGATGACAGTATGAAACCTGTATCGACAGGTATCGGTGACCTTGACAGAGTTATTACAGGTCTTAACCGAAGTGACCTTATACTTCTTGCCGCCCGTCCGGGTATGGGTAAAACAAGTTTTGCGCTGAATATCGCCCGTTATGTAGCCTGTACGGCAAAAAAGACTGTTGCCTTTTTCTCTTTGGAAATGTCAAAGGAGCAGCTCGCAAGCCGTTTACTTTCATCCGAGGCACTTATTGAGGGCACAAAGCTGAGAACAGGCAAGCTCAACGATGAGGAATGGGGCAGACTTATTCCTGCAAGCGATATTCTCGGAAAATCTGAACTTTATCTTGATGATTCTCCGGGTATTACGATAACCGAAATGAAGTCAAAGCTCAGAAGAATGAGAAAACTTGACCTTGTTATCATAGACTACTTACAGCTTATGGGCAGTGGCAGACGAATTGATAACAGAGTACAGGAAATCTCGGAGATTACAAGAAATTTAAAAATTCTTGCTAAGGAAATGAATGTTCCTGTTGTCACACTTTCACAGCTTTCTCGTGCGAGTGAGCAGAGAACAGACCACAGACCGCAGCTTTCCGACCTTAGAGATTCAGGTTCTATCGAGCAGGATGCCGATATTGTACTCTTTCTTTATCGTGAGGGTTATTACGATAAAAATGAGGACGATTCTCCGCAGGGCGCAGATCAGAATTCGGGTGAGTGTATAGTTGCTAAAAACCGTCATGGTGAGGCTCGTACAGTAAAAATGCATTGGCAGGGCGAATTTATGAGATTTACAGGTACGGAGGACAGAAGTGAGTAATCCTTTTTTAACCGCTGTAAATAAATACAATTTGCTTGAAAATAATGATACTGTTGCGGTTGCACTTTCGGGCGGCGCAGATTCGGTTTCTCTGCTGCATATGCTTTATTCTGTAAAGCAGAAATATAATCTTACCTTGTATGCAATCCATATAAACCATATGATACGAGGTGCAGAGGCAGACAGGGACGAAGAATTTTGCAGAAAATACTGCGAAAAACTCTCGGTTAAGCTGTTTGTAAAAAGAATAGATGTGCCAAGCATTGCTAAGGATGAAAAAATCAGTACGGAGCTTTGTGGAAGGAATGTCAGATATAAGGCTTTTGACGAGCTTTCCAAAGAGCTTGGCTGTAAAATCGCAACGGCTCATACATTGTCGGATAATGCGGAAACCTTTATGATTAATCTTATAAGAGGTACTTCGCTCAACGGACTTTGTGCTATTCCCGAAAAACGAGATTACATAATCAGACCGCTGATTTTATGTGACAGAGCGTACATTGAAAGTTATTGCAAAGCAAATTCGCTTGATTTTGTAACCGACAGCACAAATCTTACCGATGATTACACACGAAATAAAATCCGTCACAATGTTATTACTGAACTTAAAAAAATCAATCCGAGTTTTGAAACCTCGTTAAAGCGCCTTTGCGATGATGCCAAAAATCTTGCCGAATATATGGACAAGCAAACGGCTGCCGCAATGAGTGATTGCAAGCGTGAATACGGATACAGTACTCAAAAGATTTGCGTGCTTGATAAAATAATCAGGCAGAATGTAATTAAAAAAATTTGTCTTGAGAGTACAAGCTGTATTCCTGAGCATATTCACATTGAACTTATAGAGAAAATACTCGCAAAAGGCGGAAGTGTGGATTTGTTTGGAAATTTCAGAGCGGTTGCCAAGCAGGGAATACTCAGAATTGAAAAGACCGAAAATAATAATACTGATGAAGAATTATTGTTTTCAAATATAATTGATAAGGAATTTATCTTTAATAACATAAAATATTTTGTTAAAGAAATAAAAAATACAGATATAACCGTTGAAAATCAAATTTATCTTTCTGATGAAGAAATCAATGCCGCCGTTTTGCGTACTCGCAGGCAGGGCGACAAGATATATTTTGAAGAAAGAAACCTTACTAAGCCTTTACGCAAGGCTATGAATGAATTTAAAATCCCGTCTGAGCTGAGAGATGAAATTCCTCTCGTGGCAGTGAACAGTAATGTTAAGTGGTGCAAGGGGATAAAATCCGTTCAGACTTCTTATAGTGCAGAAAAAAGAAAATTTATAATATGTGAACAAGGGAGGATTTTTTGTGCATAAGGACATAGAAAAAGTACTTTACAGCGAAAAAGATATTGAAAATATTGTGAAATCGCTTGCAAAAGAAATTGAAAAGGATTATAATGGCAAAGACTTTATAATGGTTGGTTTGCTTAAGGGCTGCGTATCGTTTATGGTTGATTTAATGAGAGAAATTAACCTTGATTTCGGTATTGATTTTTTTGCAGTTTCAAGCTATGGCAATTCAACGGTAAGCTCAGGCAGAGTAAATATTCAGAAAGATATTTCAACCTCTGTTGACGGCAAGCACATTCTTATTGTAGAGGATATTGTGGATTCGGGCAGAACACTTGCTTTTATTTCTCAGTATCTTTATGCTAAAAATGCTGCATCAGTAAAGATTTGTACTCTCTTTAACAAGCCTGAAAGACGAGTTGCCGATATTGATGTTGCCTATGTTGGCTCGGTTATTCCTGACGCTTTCATTGTTGGCTACGGTCTTGACTATGCCGAAAAATACAGAAATCTCCCTTATGTCGGCATACTTAAGGAATCTGTTTATTCACACGATACATAAAATTACGCTTTTAAATTCATACTATAAAAAGGAGTGATTCCTATTGGACAAAAAACTGCGTAACATAATTATTTATATTGCTGTTGCGGTAATGATTGTGCTCGGTATTGCGTTTTTGTGGAGTCAGAACTCACCTGACAATTACACAACCTCGCAGCTTGTCAATCTCTTTAAAGAGGACAAGGTATCAAGCTACAAAATCAACTACGGTACAGGTGCGGTAGAAATTACACTTAAAGACGGTGTAAAACTCAAGCCTGTAAAGGATATCGCTACATCAGACAGCATTGTTCAAGATAATTCTAATGCAGACGGTAAGATTGACACTACAAATCCTAACGATAGAAACAACTCTAACAATACTAAAAATGTTGTTATAAGAGGTACTCTTGCCGATGTAGAAAGATTTATTGACGATGTTTCTGTTTATACTGCCTCAGCAGATGAAGCTGTTTCTTACGATTATATAAGGAGCAGTGACAACACTCTTCTCTATGAATTTTTGCCTATACTTGTAATGGGAGTTCTCCTTATTGCCGTATGGATATTCATTATGAAGAAAATGGGCGGCGGTCTTGGCGGAAAGGAAATGAATTTCGGTAAGGCTAAAATCAAAAATACAAACGATGAAAAGCGCAAGACTACATTTGATGATGTTGCGGGCGCTGACGAAGAAAAGGAAGAGCTTCAAGAAATCGTAGAGTTTTTGAAAGCTCCTGAAAAGTACAATAAACTCGGTGCAAGAATACCTAAGGGTGTACTTCTTGTAGGCCCTCCAGGTACAGGTAAAACCTTGCTTGCAAGAGCTGTTGCCGGTGAGGCAGGAGTTCCGTTCTTCTCAATTTCCGGTTCTGACTTCGTAGAAATGTTTGTCGGTGTTGGTGCGTCAAGAGTTCGTGACCTCTTTGAGCAGGCTAAAAAGAACTCACCTTGTATTATCTTTATTGATGAGATTGACGCCGTAGGTCGTCAGAGAGGTGCAGGCCTCGGTGGCGGTCACGATGAGCGTGAGCAAACTCTTAACCAGTTGCTTGTAGAAATGGACGGTTTTGGTGCAAACGAGGGCGTTATCCTTATTGCCGCTACTAACCGACCCGATGTTCTCGATCCGGCTCTTATGCGTCCGGGCAGATTTGACAGACAGGTAATTGTAAGCTATCCTGATATCAACGGCAGAGAGGCTATTCTTAAAGTACACGCTCGCAAAAAGCCGCTTGCTCCTGATGTTAAACTCAAGACCATCGCTAAAACAACAGCAGGATTTACAGGTGCAGACCTTGAAAACCTCCTTAACGAGGCAGCTTTGCTCGCCGCAAGGAAGAATAAAAAGGCTATCACTATGGATGAAATCGAGGAGGCTACAATCAAGGTTGTAGTTGGTGCAGAGAAAAAGACAAGAGTTATGAGCGACAAAGAGAAGAAACTTACCGCTTATCACGAGGCGGGTCACGCAATCTGTTTCCACGAGCTTGCTACACAAGACCCTGTTCACGAAATTTCAATTATTCCGAGAGGTATGGCAGGCGGTTACACAATGCCGTTGCCGTCTGAAGATAAGTCTTACAACTCACGTACAGAAATGCTTGAAGACATCGTAGTATGCCTTGGCGGTCGAGTTGCAGAGGCAATTATTCTTGACGATATTTCAACCGGTGCATCTAACGATATCGAAAAAGCTACAAAAACAGCTCGTGATATGGTTACAAAGTACGGTATGACCAAGGAGCTCGGCTGTATTTGCTACGGCAAAGACAACAGCGCCGTATTCCTCGGCAGAGATATGGGTCATACTCAGGATTACTCAGAGAAAACAGCCGCTAAGATTGACGAGCTTATTCTTGAGATTGTCAACAACGCTTACGACAGAGCAGAAACCATTTTGAAAGATAATATTGATAAGCTCCACGAGGTTGCGGCTTACCTTATCAAGCACGAAAAAATGGGCGGCGATGACTTTGAGGCTGTTATGAACGGCACATATGTTGAGCCTGTTGAGGCAGAAGAAACCGAGTCGGATGATGATAAAAGTTCAACCGCCGAAAATAGCGAAGATAACTAATAATTAATCTTATAGCCTCTCTTTTGAGAGGCTATATTTGCTAATATAGGGAAAAGGGGAAAGAGATGGAACACGACAAAATTATAGTCAGAGGTGCTAAGGAGCATAATCTGAAAAATGTCAATGTTGAAATTCCGAGAAACAAACTTGTTGTAATCACCGGTCTTTCAGGTTCGGGCAAAAGCTCACTCGCTTTTGACACCATTTACGCCGAGGGACAAAGACGATATGTTGAAAGCCTTTCTTCTTATGCAAGAATGTTTTTAGGACAGATGGATAAGCCAAATGTAGAAAGCATTGAGGGTTTGTCGCCTGCTATTTCTATTGACCAGAAAACCACATCAAAAAATCCACGCTCTACTGTGGGCACTGTTACCGAAATTTACGATTACCTGCGTTTGCTTTACGCAAGAGTAGGTGTTCCGCATTGCCCTGTTTGCGGTCGAGAAATACGCCAGCAGACAGTTGATCAAATTGTAGACAAAATTATGTCCTATGACGAGGGTACTAAAATTCAGATTTTAGCCCCTGTTGTGCGTGGCAGAAAAGGCGAGCATGTAAAAATACTCGAAGGTGCAAGAAAATCGGGTTTTGCGAGAGTAAGAGCAGACGGAATTGTGTATGATTTGTCAGAAAAAATTCCGCTTGAGAAAAATAAAAAACATAATATAGAAGTAATTGTTGACCGACTTGTAGTAAAGCCTGAAATTACTTCAAGACTTTCCGACAGCATAGAAACCGCCTCAAAGCTCTCAAACGGCATTATTCTTGTGAATATTGTCGGCGGAGAAGATGTAATGTTTTCTCAAAAGTATTCTTGCCCCGACCATGGCGTGAGCATTGAAGATTTAACGCCGAGAATGTTCTCATTTAATAATCCTTTCGGTGCTTGTCCAAAATGTACGGGACTTGGTGTTTTCCTCAAAATTGACGAAAACAAAATAATTCCCGATATGAGCAAAAGTGTTCGTCAAGGCGGCATAAAGGGAAGTGGCTGGGCAATGGAGGGCAGTTCTATTGCGGCTATGTATTTTGAGGCTCTCGCCGAAAAATACAATTTCTCGCTTGATGCACCGCTCAGCGAGCTTTCGCCTGAGGTTATTAATATATTGCTTTACGGTACAGGTGATGAAACCATAACAATACACCGCAAGTCGGTTTACGGCAGCGGAAGTTATGAGCATAAATTTGAGGGAATTATAAATAATCTTGAGCGCAGATATAAGGATACTTCGAGTAATTGGATAAAGGAAGAAATCCAAACATATATGTCGGAAATTCATTGCGATGAATGTCACGGAGACAGGCTTTCAAAAGAGAGCCTTGCGGTGACTGTCGGCGGAATAAACATTGCCGATTTCTGTAAAAAATCCGTTGTGTCCGCACTTGAGTTTCTCGATACAATCGAATTCACCGAAAAAGAAAAGATAATTTCCGCTGAAATTATAAAAGAAATCCGAGAGCGACTTAGCTTTTTACAGCGTGTAGGCTTAGGCTATCTCACACTCGCTCGCTCGGCAGGTACACTCAGCGGCGGTGAAAGTCAGCGTATAAGACTTGCCACTCAGATTGGCAGCAGTCTTATGGGCGTGCTTTATATTCTTGACGAGCCGAGCATAGGACTTCATCAGCGAGATAATGAAAAACTTTTGAGTACGCTTAAAAGACTTCGTGACCTTGGCAATACGGTTATAGTTGTTGAGCATGATGAAGATACTATGTACGCTGCCGACTGCATTGTTGATGTCGGCCCGGGCGCAGGTGTGCATGGCGGCGAGATTGTTTGCGTAGGCAATGTTGATGAAATAAAGGCTTGCGAAAAGTCGATTACAGGTCAGTATCTCAGCCATAAAAGAGTTATTCCCGTACCCGAAAAGCGCAGAGAAGGCAACGGAAAGTTTATTGAAATTCTCGGAGCTGCTGAAAACAACCTAAAAAATATCAATGTAAAAATTCCGCTCGGCAAACTTGTTTGCGTAACGGGTGTTTCGGGTTCGGGCAAAAGCTCGCTTATTAATGAGATTTTATACAAAACCCTCGCTCGTGACCTTAATAAAGCAAAAATAATTCCGGGTAAGAATAAAGGCATAAAAGGCATTGAAAATCTCGACAAGGTTATCGACATTAACCAAAGTCCGATTGGCAGAACTCCACGCTCAAACCCCGCAACATATACGGGCGTGTTTACCGATATAAGGGCTCTTTTTGCCACCACTCAAGACGCAAAAATGAAAGGCTTTTCGCAAAGCAGATTTTCGTTTAATGTAAAAGGAGGCAGATGTGAGGCGTGTCAGGGCGACGGTATTATAAAAATCGAAATGCATTTCCTGTCCGATGTTTATGTTCCTTGTGAGGTGTGTAAGGGCAAGAGATATAATCGTGAAACCCTTGAGGTGAAGTACAAAGGCAAGTCGATTAATGATGTTTTAGAGATGACTGCCGAAGAGGGAATGGAATTCTTTGCAAATATTCCAAGGATTTACCGCAAACTGAAAACGCTTTGTGATGTGGGGCTTGGCTATATCAAAATCGGTCAGCCTGCTACCACACTTTCGGGTGGTGAGGCACAGCGTGTAAAACTCGCAACCGAGCTTGCAAAGCGCCCCACAGGCAAGACTGTATATATTCTTGATGAGCCTACAACGGGACTTCATATCGCCGATGTGCATCGCCTTATTGATGTGCTGCAAAAACTTGTTGATACAGGCAATACCGTTGTGGTTATTGAGCATAATCTCGACCTTATCAAGACAGCCGACCATATAATCGACCTCGGCCCTGAGGGTGGAGATATGGGTGGTACAATAATCGCAGAGGGCACTCCCGAAGAGGTTGCTAAAAATGAAAAATCGTTTACAGGTCAGTATTTAAAACCGTTTTTAAATATGAATTAAACAGCGTTGTGGGATAATTATGGTTTAACAAATTTTTATAATTGTTTTATGAATATTTCTATAAACCATAATTTACCCCAACTATTGAAAAAACCTAATAAAAATTACTAAACAAAACGCAGGCTGATACTTAGAAATCTAAGTATTGCCTGCGTTTAATAAAAAAATTCTTGACATTTATTTGTTAGTATGCTATTATATTCAAGCTGATTTCAGCAAAATACAACATAATATGGTCTTATTGGAAACGCACATCCTCCGGATGATAACGAACAACACATAGCTAATGTTATCATGGGAGGACTTTATTATGCCAAAAAACAAACTTGAAGATGTAGTATTTACTGCCATTATGGCAACCGTTATGGTGTACGGAATGATCGTTTATAATGTTGCGCTTAACACAGGCAAGGTTGACGGAACAACTTTTCTTGCGTCAACGCACGAACTGATTTTTATGGCTCCTATTGCTTTCATTCTCGAATTTTTTATTGTCGGTAAAATTGCCGCAAAGCTCGCTTTTACTGTAATGAAACCTACTGACAAGCCACAGTTTATTACATATGCTATTTCAATCTGCATTTGCTGCATTATGTGCCCTACAATGAGCCTTATTGCTACTTGCCTTTTCAAAACACCGTCATTCGGTACATGGGTACAGACCTGGGCGCTTAATTTCCCAATGGCTATCTGCTATCAAATGTTCTATTGTGGCCCGTTTGTTCGCCTTATTTTCAGATTGATTTTCCGCAGAGGTAAAAATAAAGAAAATGCTATGCAGCCACCTCACGAAGAGGCTTGATGTATGTAAGAAAATAATTCATTAAAAAAGATATACAGTAATTTTACGCTGTATATCTTTTTGTTTATATATTATCAAACAGGCTAAGCTGTTTATTTTGACTTTCATATTTGTTTTCATATTCGTGCAGATACGAAAATACCCTTTCTATTCCAAACATAATTCCCTCTTTTCGGCATATATTTTCTATCCGTTTCATAAGGAAATCATTGTTTTTGCTTGCAACATCATATGCGTTGCCATAGGTCTTTATATACCGTTCTTTCATTGCAGGAAAATATTTGTCAAGCTGACTGTAAAAATATTCCCTGTCGCCGTTGCGTAATGTAACGCCTATTTTAAAGCAAATAATACCTTTTACACCTGCTTTTATGCAATAATCAAGCAGTGCGTCAATGTTTTCTTGGGTATCGTTTATAAATGGCAAAAACGGCGAGAGCCACACCACAGTCGGAATATTTGCATTGTGAAACTCGTTGAGAGTTCTTACTCTTTCGGATGTTGACGAAACATTAGGCTCGATAATTTTACAGAGATTTTCATCGGCTGTTGTAAGCGTCATTTGCAGTACAGCTTTGCTTTTTCGGTTTATTTTCTCAAGAATATCAATATCACGCATAACGCTTGCCGATTTAGTATGAACAGTCGCACCAAAGCAGTGCTTTTCTATAATTTCAAGGCATTTTCTCGTAAGCATTAATTCCTTTTCAAGCGGAATATACGGGTCGCTCATAGCGCCTGTACCAATCATACACAGCTTTCTTTTAGATGCCAAAGCCTTTTCGAGAAGTTCGGGTGCATTTTCTTTTACTTCAATATCCTCAAATTTATGTTTCATCTGATAGCAGTCACTGCGTGAATCGCAGTAAATACATCCATGCTGACAACCTCTGTATATGTTGATACCGTTTGAGGCTGACAAAATGCCCTTAGCTTTAACTTTATGCATAAAAACACCTCAGCATTCTTTTACTTCAACAAACCACTTGTTTTCTTCAAGGAAAATATACCGTTCTTTTCCGAGAATCCTGCAAGTGTAACGAATACCGCAGCCGCCTGCTTTAAGCGAAGATGCATATCGCACATCTGTTATGCGGTCGATTTTGTAGCGCCTGTTGTCATCCCAAAAAAGATAGTCGGGCACAAGACTGCCGTCACAGTCAAATGTTGCGGTAACTTTAACATATTTTTTAAGCATAGGTGCCTCCTGTAAACCTTAGTTCACAGATAACCGACAGGGTGAATTGTGTGTTCGTCTTTTGGATTAAAGGCAGACAGACCCCTGTCGGTCAAGAGTGATGCGGGACGAATAATATAATTGCCAAAACGTTGCTTGAGCCTGTCCAAGGTTTTATCAAGCTTTTCTTCAGCAATTATTTTGCTTTCGTCCGAAAAAATGTTCATTTGTCTGGGAAGATTATCGTGTGCAAAATCTGTAACGGAAACGCCTATACTGCGCAGTGGCTTTTTGATGTCAAAATTTTCTTTAAACAACGCCATAGCTACCTTTGTGATTTCGCTTGTAAGTGCAGTATATGTGCCCATAGTGTGCTGTCTGCTGATGGTGGAGAGCTTGGTATCACGCATATATATGCATACGGTTTTGCCCACAAAGCCCTGTTCACGCATTCGTCTGCACACACTGTCACACAACACATAGGCAATAACCTTAATGTCCTCAAGATTTTTTAAATCACGAACAGCCGTAGTTGAATTTCCTATTGATTTTACCTCGGAATACTCGCCGATTTTTGCAACGGGGGATGAGTCATAGCCGTTTGCAAAGCCGTAGATTAAGTCGCCCCATTTGCCGAGGTGAGTCCTCAGCAGACCAATCGGAGCATTTGCAATGTCACCTATTGTGTAAATCCCAATCTGCTCAAGTCTTTTTCGTGTAGCACCTCCCACATAGAGCAGGTCGCTTGCAGGAGAATTCCAAACAAGATTTTTATAATTATTTCTTGTGATGCAGGTAATGGCGTCAGGCTTTTTGTAGTCACTGCCAAACTTAGCGAAAATTTTATTAAAACTTACGCCTATGCTTACAGTAATGCCGATTTCGTCCTTTACTCGCTCTGAAATCTCCTTTGCAACGGTGAGCGCATCACTTTTGTAATTTTGAGAAATATCAAGCCACGACTCGTCAAGTCCAAAAGGCTCTACCATATCGGTGTATTCTGCGTAAATTCTGCGTACCTTGTCGGAAAACTTTTTGTAAACATCAAGTCGTGCCGGAACAGTCAAAAGCTGAGGACATTTTTTCTTTGCCTGCCATATAGCCTCGCCTGTTTTTACACTGTATCTTTTTGCTATTTCGTTTTTCGCAAGGATAATGCCATGTCTGTTTTCTGCGTCACCGCTCACCGCAACAGGCAAATCTCTTATATTCGGATTCAAAAGACATTCCACGCTTGCGTAAAAGCAGTTGCAGTCGCTATGCAAAATAGCACGATCACTTTTATATCGGTCAGAATTTACTGCGTCACAAATTTTCATACTTACCATCTCGAACAAATGTTTTATTAAATTATAGAACAGATGTTCTTGGATGTCAAGCGGTCAGCTGATTTTTAAAAATTACATTTATGTAACTACTTTGTAATAATTATAGTCGATATAAGCAGAATATATTTTTACAGGAGAATTAACATATTTTAACATTTTGAAATATAATTATTAAACAACTCACAATTTTCCACATATGAACTAAAATTTTAAAAATCTATGTAATATCGACAATATAAATTACCATTGTTTGTTAGTATTCGCTAAATATTATAGTGTTGTAATTTAAACTTCAAAAAAATTTCAAATTTTTAAAAATATTTACAAAAAAGCCTTGTTTTTTTTCTAATAAAGTAATATAATAAGTCTACAATGTTTTTAAAGAATTTTAAAAAAGAAATATAAATTTTGGGGAGAGAGAAAAATGAGACTTCGTAAACAGGATTTGGGCGACAGAAACTTGATTGGACACAGGGTTGAAAGCGTTCGTAAGCAAAAGGGAATGAAACAAAAAGAACTCCTTGCTCAGCTTCAGGTAAGCGGAGTAGATATGAACGCATCGGGTCTTTCTAAGCTCGAGGGACAGATAAGATTTGTAACAGATGTTGAGCTTGTTGCACTTGCAGACATTCTTGAGGTATCTGTTGATTATCTTCTCGGCAGAGATGAAAAGATCAAAAATTAATTTTGCTTGATTGTTTTTATTATATTATTTCCTACCGTTAAAACAGGTGACTTTACAAAAGTAAGGTCACCTGTTTGCTTTTATGATTTTTAATTTGGAGTTTTATTGCTAAATTATACTGTTTACAATTTCGCTTATTTTCCTAATTCCTTCGTCTATTTTATCAATAGAAATACCTGAAAAGCTAAGGCTCAGCGCATTTATTTCAGCTTTTTCCGGCATTACGGCAACGCTGTTTTTGTCAAGTGCCTTGCACACCTTATCGTAATCGGAAACACCTTTCAGCTTTACAGAAATATAAAGCGAGGTTTCGTTGAATATTATCTGAGTGTCATTGCCAAAATATTTATATACACACTCGGTAATCAGCTTGCTTTTTTCAAGATAAACTCGTCTTGCCTTTCTTAAATGTGCGTCAAGTCTGCGGTTTTCAAGATATTTTGCAAGTGCGTTTTGCTCGGTTTTCGAGGCGGTTTGATTTATATACGGACTGATTTGTCGGTACTTCTTAAGTAATTTGTCGGGCAGTACCATATAGCTTATTCTTACTGACGGCAAAAGAATTTTTGAGAAAGAGCCGAGATATACCGTATTTTCAATGTCGTAATTCTGCACGCATGGCATGGGGTGCGTACTGTATCTAAGTTCGCCGTTGTAGTCGTCCTCGATTATTATACAGTCATTTTCCTGCGCCCACTTAATAAGCTCAAGACGGCGGCTTACAGGCATACTCATACCGTTTTCGGCAATAAAATTCGGATTTATCAGCACCATATCGGGATTTAGTTTTTCAAGAGAAGATATTTTAATTCCCTTGCTGTCGCTATCAAAATATTTTATATCAAGCCCGAGAGTTTTAAAAATAAACTCAGCCTGTATATAGCTTGACTTTGCCATTGCAACGGTTTTATCTGTGCCTACAAGCGAACAGAGCAAATACAGCAAAAGCTGTGTGCCTGCACCCACAACAATGTTTTCGGCGCTTGTGTTTACACTTCGCACACCGAGGCTGTATTTTTGCAAAGCATTTCTAAGTACGGTTTCGCCCTGCGGTTCACCGTAAGACATAAGCATATAGCCAGTGTTTATTACTTCTTTAACATACTTTTTCCATTCGTCAATATTAATGATTTTATCGTCAATACTTTTACCGCTGAAATCGTAATCGTATCGTTTGATTTGCGCAACAGACGAACTATGGCTGTTTTCGCTTTTTTTCGGAGCGTTCTCAAATTGCGCCTCAACATAGTATCCGCTCTGCGGCTTGTTTTTTATGTATCCCTCAACACAAAGCTGCTCATAGGCGGCAGATACGGTGGTTTTTGACACCTCAAGTCCGCTCGAAAGCTGACGAACCGAAGGCAGTTTAGTGCTTTTTACAAGACTTCCGTTTTCAACAGAGCGCCTTATAGACGCATAAATTTGCATATAAAGCGGTGTAGCGGAATTTTTATCAATAATTATGAAATCATAGAGCATTTTATCACCCTTAGATATTTTAGCATTTAACTTATTTTTTAGCAATACGCAAAGTAAAAAACGGGAGTAAGACAAATCCTACTCCCGTATAAATTTAATTGTATGTGACAGAGCATTAGAGCGACGCACCGAAATCGCTTACTAAAATCTGACCTGTAAGTGCCTTTGAATTATCGGATGCGAAAAATTCTATAATATTTGCAACATCTTCTGCCATACAAGGCTTTATCTTTAAGTCAGCGTGTTTGCTCATTGCACCAAACATTCTCATATCAAGATTTTCAGGCTTCATATTCATAGTCATAGGTGTAACTATTGTACCCGGACAAATTGCATTACAGCGAATGTATTTGTCGGCAAGAAGTAAAGCGGTATGCTTTGTAATACCGATGACTGCGGATTTGGTAGAAACATAAGCAGCGCCGCCACCGCCGTTTACTCCCGCAACAGAAGCAACATTTACGATAGACGAACCCTCTTGCATATATTCAAGAGCCGCACGAATACACTGCATTGTACCGACCTGATTAATTGAAATCAATTTTTGAATTTCAACATCGTCAAACTTATCGATAGGGGCAAGACCGGTGTCGAGAACACCCGCATTGTTTACCAAAATATCAATACCGCCGAATTTATCTACGGTTGCTTTCATAAGATTTTTGCAATCTTCATCTTTTGAAATGTCGGTCAAAACGGTAAGCACATTACCGCCTTCTGCTTTGATTTTAGATGCAACCTCATCAAGAGCCGCCTGACGGCGTGCACTGATTACAACATTTGCTCCGCTTTTTGCAAAGAGCATAGCCGTTGCGGCACCTACTCCTGAATTACCGCCTGTAATTACAGCGGTTTTTCCTTTTAAATTATACATAAATCCTCCTTTTGCGTACTGTATTTGTAAAAATAATTGTATCATATGTACTTGTTTAAATCAAGTATTTAAAGTCGAAAAGCATTTGTGAAAATTTATATTGCAATATGCTGTTTACGGTTGAATTTTCTGTTATAACAAGGTATAATTAAATATGTATGTAATTCTTACTTTATAAAAGGGGATAATATTATGAACAGCTTAGCAGATAAATTTTTTGAAGGAATAAAGGGTAAAAAAGTCGGCTTTATCGGCATTGGTACAAGCAACCTGCCGTTGATAAAGTTGTTTTCGGATAAAGGCGCAGTAGTTACTGCATATGATAAAAAGGATTTTGAGTCACTCGGCGAAAATGCTGTAAAAGCAAAAGAATACGGCGCTGAGCTTGTTTTGGGTGAGGATTACCTTTCAAAACTTGACGGCGACATTATTTTCCGCAGTCCGGGTACACCGTTTTACAGACCCGAGCTTGTTGCATTGAGAGAAAGGGGCGTTGTACTCACCTCAGAAATGGAAGTATTCTTTGACCTTTGCCCATGCAAGATTATTGCCGTTACAGGTTCTGACGGCAAAACTACAACCACAACAATTATCTCTGAGTTTTTGAAAGCAAGCGGTGTTAATGTGCGCCTCGGCGGCAACATTGGCAAGCCGTTGCTCCCTGAGATTGAAAGCATTAAAGAGGACGATGTGGCAGTTGTGGAGCTTTCGAGCTTTCAGCTTATTTCAATGAGAAAGAGTCCCGATATTGCGGTTGTTACAAACCTTGCTCCTAATCATCTTGACATACATAAGGATATGCAGGAGTATGTAGATTCAAAGAAAAATATTGTACTTCATCAAAATGCTTTTTCAAAGGCAGTGCTTAACCTTGACAATGACATTGCAAATTCATTCTCCGACAGCGTAAGGGGACAGCTTGCAAAGTTCAGTGTAAAGCAGAGCATTGAAAACGGCGCATTTCTTGACGGCACGACCGTATGTTACAGCGACTACGGCAAGGTTACAAAGATTATGGATATTAAGGACATAAAAATTCCGGGTATGCATAATGTTGAAAACTACCTTGCGGCAATTTCAGCTGTATGGGGTATGGTTGATGTTGAAACTATCAAGGCTGTTGCCAAAACATTTGGCGGTGTAGAGCACAGAGCTGAATTTGTAAGAGAGTACAACGGCGTAAAATACTACAACGATTCTATTGCGTCAAGCCCTACAAGAACAGCACTCGGCACACTTTCGCTTTATGACGAAAAAATCATTATCATTGCAGGCGGTTACGATAAGCACATTCCTTATGAGCCACTCGGCCCTGTAATTAACAACAAGGTTAAGGTGCTTATTCTCCTCGGCGACACCGCCCCTAAGATTGAAAAAGCCGTTGTTGAGGCTGATAATTACAACGAAGATGAAATCACTATTATAAATGTTACAAATATGGAAGAGGCAGTAGAGGCTGCCGCAAGCCATGCTGAGAAAGGCGATATTGTTTCGCTTTCCCCTGCAAGCGCAAGCTTTGGCTTATACAAGAATTTTGAGGAAAGAGGAAATCATTTCAAGGCTATTGTAAACGCTTTGAAATAATGTGACTATGAAACAGCTTTTATTTGATTTATGCAGTGTGGGCGGAGTTTCGGGCAGTGAAGAACCAATAGCAAAGTTCTGCGCCGGGAAACTTTCAGCCTTTGCAGATACTGTAATAGATAAAAATGGAAATGTAATTGCCACACTTGGCAACACAAATGCAGACAAAACCATTCTCCTTGACGCACATCTTGACAGAATAGGTTTTATTGTAACCTCTATCAATGAAAAAGGCTTTGTAAAGGTTGCCTCCTGCGGCGGAATAGATGTAAGAGTTTTATCTGACGCTGTTCTCGTATCCTGCTCGGACGAGCCGATTAAGGGCGTAGTATGTTGTATGCCTCCGCACCTTTCAGACGGTGGTGAGGACAAGGCTGCACCGATTGATAAGGTGTGGATTGACTTTGGTCTGCCTTATGAAAAGGTAGTCGAAAAAATTAAAATCGGTGATGTTCTCACATTTTACGGAGAGCCAAAGGAACTTATGAACAACAAAATCACCGCTCCTGCGCTTGATGACAGGTGCGGCATTGCGGCGCTTATTAAATGTGCAGAGCTTATCAGCAAAAAGGAGCTTTCATACAAGGTAGTTATCCTTTTGAGCGTTCAAGAGGAAACCTACGGAACAGGAGCAAAGACAGGCGCCTATCAAATTGATGCAGACGAGGCGATTGCCGTTGATGTCAGCTTTGCATCTCAGCCTGATGTAAGCGGTCAGTATGCAGACATTGAGCTTGCAAAAGGCCCGATGATTTGCATTTCCCCGATTTTAAGCAGAGTTATGAGCGACAAACTCATTTCTGTTGCCAAAGGGAAAAATATTCCTTTCCAATATGAGCCGATTTCAGGCACAACAGGCACAAATGCAGACCATATTTCTGTTGCAAAGAGCGGTGTTGCATCTGCCGTTGTTTCAATTCCGCAGAGATATATGCACACTCCGATTGAAGTGATTGATATTACCGATGTAGAAAATACGGCGGCTTTAATTGCTGAGTATATTATCAGCGGAGGTGCTTTTAATGACTGATTTTAAATTACTTGAAAAATTATGCACGGCAAACGGCATTTCCGGTGACGAGGGCAGTGTAAGAAAAATTATTATAAACGAAATTGCGGATTTTGCAGATGATATTAAAACCGACAATCTCGGCAATATCATTGTTTTTAAAAAGGGCAAAAATCGTGCAAAAGCTAAGCTAATGCTTTCGGCGCATATGGACGAAGTAGGATTTATGGTAACAGACATTACCTCTGACGGCTATCTTAAATTTGATGAGGTAGGCGGTCTTGACAGACGAGTGGTGCTTGGCAAAACCGTAACTGTCGGCAAAAATAATGTGAACGGTGTAATCGGTGTAAAACCTGTTCATTTAAGCAGCGGCGATGAAAGAACAGCTGTTCCGAAGCTTTCCGAAATGTATATTGACATTGGCGCTGAAAGCAAGGAGGATGCACTCAGCATTGTCAGCTATGGTGACAGTGTTAATTTTAATTCTATATATGAAAATAACGGCTACACCATAAAATCAAAGGCTATTGATGACCGCTTTGGCTGTCTTGCACTTATTGAGCTTATTAAAAGCGAGCTTGAGTACGATATGTACTTCGTTTTTGCAGTGCAGGAAGAGGTCGGTCTGCGCGGCGCAAAGGTTGCGGCTTACAGTGTAGATCCCGACTTTGCCATTGTAGTAGAAACTACAACTGCGGCTGACATTGCCGGTGTGGAAGAAACCCGACAGGTGTGCAATCTCGGGGACGGTGCGGTAATTTCTGTAATGGACAGACGCACCATTTATGATAAGAAAATGGCACAAATGGCATTTGAGTGTGCCGAAAAAGCAGGAGCTAAGGCTCAGTACAAGAGAGCCGTTGCAGGCGGCAATGATTCGGGTGTTATTCATCAAAGCCGAGGCGGAGTAAAAACTCTTGCAATCTCACTTCCTTGCAGATATTTGCATAGCAGTGTTACCGTTGCAAATACAAGCGACTGCGACGATATTTTAAAAATCACTTCAATGCTTGCAAACAAAATTGCAGGCGGAGAATATTGACGAAAGGATTATGAAAAATGATATTGACTGCCGATAATTACGAAGAACTTATCAGCACAATAGAAAGTCTTGATGCGCTTGATCCTTTTGCCTGCCGCATAATTTCGCTTTGCACAAGCTATCAGCCTGTACTTCCGTTTGTTGATTATTGGACTGTATTTGATGACAAAACCAAAAATCCGACAGGCGCAATAGCACGAAACGGAACTGATTTTATTTTATTCTTAACCGATAAGTCGGACATAAACGAGGTTTCATCGTTTATGCGTGTTGCAGGCGCAGCCTCGGTGATTTGCAGCAATAAATACAATCTCGATTTATTCGGATACGAAAAATCGCACGGCCCTATTCTTGTGCGCACTGAAGAGATTAGCGAGAATGACAGCCTTATAATTGATACTCCTAAGATAAAAGAGGCGTATGAACTTATCGCAAAGGCGGCGGATAAATATTTTACACCGCCAAAGTTTGAGGACTTTTATGTGGATATAAACCATAAACTGCGCCATGGCACAATGCGTTTGCTCGGCTTATATGACGAAAACAACCTTGCGGCTGTTGCAATGACTGTTGCCGAAAGCAAGCAGGGCGCTGTAATCGGTGCGGTTGCGTGTTTACCGAAATTCCGCAACAAAGGATACGGCACATACATAGTAAATCACCTTACAAACATTCTTGTAAAAGAGGGCAAGCGTGTGTTTGTGCATAGGGCAGAGCAGGCAAACAAGGCATTTTACGATTATTTAAAATTCAAATGCTTTGACAGCTGGAGTGAATACCATTTTAAAGGATGATAAATTTTGAGTTTTTTTGATATAGACAGCAGAATACTTGAAGCCTCGCAAAAGGCTATGAAACTTTGCAAAAGCAAACTTGACGAAATAAACGATATTCAGGAATACAATCAGCAGAAAATGATTAAAGCCTTTCAAGAGGCAGGCGTAAGAGAAAGCCACTTTTCAGGTTCAACAGGCTACGGCTATGACGATTACGGCAGAGATGCTCTCGACCGTGTATATGCGTATGCTTTTGATGCAGAGGATGCACTTGTAAGACATAACTTTGCAAGCGGCACTCATACACTGACTGTTGCACTTTTCGGCATTTTAAGGCCAAACGATACTATGCTTTCCGTAACAGGTATGCCGTATGATACAATCCGCTCGGCTATCGGACTTGAGGGTAATTATTCGGGTTCGCTCAAGGACTTTGGCATTAACTTTGAAATGGTTGACTTAAAGGCAGACGGCACTGTTGATTACGAGGCAGTTGAGCAAAAAATCAGAGAAATAAAGCCAAAAATGGTTTATATTCAGCGCTCAAGAGGATACAGCGTCAGACCGTCGCTTACATATCGTGAAATTAAAAAGCTGTGCGATATTTCAAAGAAAGCGTCGCCAAAGTCAATTATAATGCTCGACAACTGCTACGGCGAATTTGTAGAAAAGGTAACTCCTATGGCTGTCGGCGTTGACATTATGGCAGGCTCGCTTATAAAAAATGCAGGCGGCGGTATTGCTCCAACAGGCGGTTACATTGCAGGTAAAAGAGAGCTTGTAGAAATGTGCGCATATCGTCTTACAACTCCGGGTACGGGTAAAGAAATCGGCGCTACGCTCGGCAACAATCGTGAGCTTTTTATGGGCGCTTATCATGCACCGTTTGTATCATGCGAGGCATTAAAAACGGCGGTATTCGCATCTGCGCTTTTTGAAATTCTCGGTTACGATACAACCCCGAAATATTCTGAAAAAAGGGGTGATATTATTCAGCTTATTATGCTTGGCAATGAAGAAAAGCTATGCAGCTTTTGTGAGGGAATACAGAGTGGCTCTGCCGTAGACAGCTTTGTAAAACCCGAACCGTCGGATATGCCGGGCTACGAAAGCAAGGTAATTATGGCGGCGGGAGCATTTACCCTCGGCTCGTCAATAGAGCTTTCGGCCGATGCGCCTTTAAGAGAACCGTATGCCGTATGGATGCAGGGCGGACTTAATTTCTGCTCCGGTAAACTCGGTGTAATGCTTGCGGCGGACAAGATATTAAAGAAAAGCGAAGAAAACTAACTAACACACTGTCTGTATTCACACGAATATGGGCAGTTTTTCTTTTAAATAACACATAAATTAAGCATTTGCATAATATACCATTGTAGAGAATAATTATTGTGCGGGTGTTAAAAATGAAAAAAACAGAGCTAAAAGCCTTTGGTATAATCGGCGGAGATAAGCGACAACTTTTTCTTGCAAAGTCAATATCAGACAGCTGTTTTGATGTTACGCTTGGAGGATTTGACAAGCTCACAAGCCTTGGTGCTATTGAAATAGCAGATATAAAAACAGCGGTTTCAAAATCAGACGCTATAATTTTTCCGTTGCCATCAATTTGCGCTGATGGCACATTAAATACACCTTTTTCGGATAAAAAAACAAGGCTTAGCGATGATTTGATTGCACTTTTAAAAGATAAGCCTATGTTTGTTGCTATGAAAAATAAATTTTTAAAGGAATATCCTGTTCTTTCAAACTGCCAAATATACGACTATTCGGCAAAGGAAGAGTTTGCGGTTGCCAATGCTTTGCTAACGGCAGAGGGCGCTGTAAATATTGCAATGAATGAGTACGAGGGCACAATTTTTGGTAGCAAATGCCTTGTGTGCGGTTTTGGCAGAATAGGAAAAATGCTTGCAAAAATGCTTAAATCACTCAACGCAGATGTAACGGTCAGCGCAAGAAATGAAGTAGACTTTGCGTATATAGACGCACTCGGCTGTAAGCATATAAACACAAATTCGCTTAAAAGCGTAAAAGGTTATGACCTTGTTTTTAACACAATTCCCGTAATGATTTTTGACGGCAACCTGCTTATGAATACCGACAGAAACACGATTATTATTGACCTTGCCTCACTTCCCGGAGGAGTGGATTTTGAGGCGGCTAAAAGGTATAAAACAGATGCTGTTCGTGCCCTGTCGCTCCCCGGCAGAACCGCACCAAAGGCGGCGGGAGAAATTATCAGAAAAACGATTTTTAACATAATCAAGGAGGTTTACAGGTGACAAAAGCAACCATTGGCTATGCAATGTGCGGTTCCTTTTGCACCTTTTCACAAGCCTTTGAACAAATGCAGAAACTTGTTGATTCGGGCTGCAAGGTAATTCCTATAATGTCGGGCAATGCCTACTCAACAGATTCTCGGTTTGGCAAGGCAGAGGAAATGGTTAAAACTTGCGAGAATATAACAGGAGAAAAGGTACTTCACACCTCGGTGCAAACCGAGCCGATTGGGCCTAAAAAAATGTGCGATTTACTTATTATAGCGCCTTGCACCGGAAACACCCTTGCAAAGCTGTCGCTCGGCATTACCGACACCTCGGTAACAATGGCGGCAAAATCGCACCTGCGTATTCTGCGTCCTGTGCTTTTGTGTGTGGCTACAAATGACGCCCTCGGCGCATCGGCTCAGAACATCGGCAGACTTATGAACACAAAGAACATCTATTTTGTCCCAATGCGGCAGGATAACTGCATAAAAAAACCAAACTCTCTCGTGGCTGATTTTTCAAAAATACAAGATTGTGCCGAGCTTGCATTGCAAGGCAAACAATATCAGCCGGTATTTATATGATATAAAACAACCGTTTCAATTTCTGAATAAGTCAGTCAAAAACGGAAAATATACAAAACGACCCTTTACGGTATAATGCAATCAAAATTACCGTAAAGGGGATTTTTATGGCAAAAAGTGTTTTTTATAAATAATTGTCACGGATGCCGACATATTCTAAAGACAGAAAAAAAGAGAATGACTTATGAAAAAGAAAATTTTTGATAATATTATAAAACATATTGACAAATACTGCAAAATGCAGTAAAATTTAGATAAAAATAACAGCAAATATTTCAAAATTTTTGCTGTTATTTAGAAATATTATCTTTTTTATCGGTCAAGCCGAGTATATAGTCGGTGCTTGTCTTAAAATGTTTTGCAAGGGCGATTAGTATAGATGTAGGTATATCACGCTGACCAAGTTCATAATTGCTATATACCTGTTGAGAACAGTGCAGTATAGCACTCATTTGCTTTTGGGTCAAATCAGCATCTTCACGCAATTCCCGTATGCGTCTATACATAAGTGTATCACCTCTGTTTTAGTATAGCATACCGCACATTGTTGTATTAATAATTACCGCAAAATGCAGTAAACTCAGCGACTATATGCTTGAAATGAAAAAAGATAGATTATAAAGGAGAGATTATTGTGAAAAAAGTAAAACGATTAACCGCTGTCATATTGTCGGCACTAATGGTCGCAAGTGCATTTTCGGCATTGCCCGTAAGTGCGGCTACAGTTGACAACAGCACATCTGTTGTATCGGGAGATGATAATGATTATAGGTGTTTTTTTCTTGATGACGGTACACTCGAAATTTCTGAGTATGTAGGTAGTGATACGGATGTAATTATTCCTAATGAGATTAACGGAACTGCCGTTACAAGTATTGGCAAATATGTTTTTTCGTATAACAGTAATATCGACAGTGTAACAATACCCGATAGTGTTACGAACATTGGATACGGTGCTTTTCGTGGTTCAAGTATTACAAGTATAAAAATACCAAATAGTGTTACGCGTATTTGCACAGGTGCTTTTAGTGAATGCGCAAAATTAACGAGTATAACGATACCCGATAGTGTTACTGAAATTAACGGATATGCGTTTAGTGAATGCACAAAATTAACGAATATAACGATACCCAAAAGTGTTACATGTATCGCAAGCAATACTTTTAGCGATTGCTCAAGTTTGAAGAGTGTAACGATACCCAACGGTGTTACGAGTATTGACGAAGGTGCTTTTAGTGATTGCACAAAATTGGCAAGTATAACAATACCAAACAGTGTTACAAGTATTGGCAAAGGCACTTTTAGTGGTTGCTCAAGTTTGAAGAGTATAATGGTACCTAATGGTGTTGTGAGCATCGGTGAATTTGCTTTTGAAAATTGTTCAAGCCTTACAAATATTGAAATACCTAATAGTGTTACGAGTATTGGCTGGGATGCTTTTAGCAATACTAATTGGTATAATAATCACTCTGATGGATTAATCATTGTAGGTAAGGTGTTATATAAATATAAGGGAATTATGCCAAATAATACTGATATAATTATTCCTGAAGGCACAGTTGCAATATCAAAAGATGCTTTTTATGAATGTAATGGATTAAGAAGTGTATCAATACCAGACAGCGTTACGAATATCGGTGAAGCTGTATTTGATGGATGTTCAAATTTGGCAAGTATAAACTTACCTAATAGTATTACATGTATTAGTAATAATATTTTTTGGGGCTGTTCTAAATTATCAAGCATAACAATACCAAGTAGTGTCACGAGCATTGGATATAATGCTTTTGTGGATTGTTCAAGTCTGAAAAGTATAACAATACCGGATAGTGTTACAAGCATTGGATCTAATGCTTTTGGGGGTTGTTCAAACTTGAAAAGTATAACTACATCCGATAATATATCTTATATTGGAGAATATGCTTTTGATAGCACACCCTGGTATGATAATCAACCTGATGGATTAGTATATATTGGCAAAGTATTATATAGTTATAAAGGAAATATGCCGAAGAACACAAATTTAACTATCCCCGACGGGATAGTTTCAATTTCGGGTCATGCTTTATCTTCATCTTCTTGTTCAAATTTGACAAATATTTCTTTACCGGATAGCATAACTGATATTGGTGATTTTGCTTTTTTCGAATGTACAAATCTAAATAATATAAAATTTCCGAATAACATAAAAAATATTGGCGAGTGTGCATTTTTTGGCTGTTTAAAATTTACAAGCATAAAAATTCCCGGTAGTATTAAATTTATTGATGTAGATGCTTTTTACTGTTGCGATAATTTATTGAGTGTTTATTTGCCAAACGCTGATTTTGAAATTCCTTTAAGTGCGTTTGGTTACAAGTTTGGTCGTGAACAAATAGAAGGCTTTAAATTATATGGTTACGAGGGAACATGCGCTGAGAGATATGCCCTGAACTGGGGGTTAACATTTGTTCCAATTGTAGACTCAGTGCTAACTGATGCAGCAAGTAATATAATTGTGAGCGGTGCAATTAAAGAAAACACTACCTTGAGTGTAAAAAAACTTGAAAACACCTTTGAAAACCATATTGCTACATATGACATATCCTTGCAAAAGGACGGTGCGACCGTACAGCCTGACGGATTAATTACAATAAAAATTCCGAGTAAGGTAAAAAACTGCACTGTAATGTGGCAAAAAGAAAACGGCGGATTAGAAAATATGCTTACAGAATATATAGACGGATATTATGTTTTCAAAACTAACCACATTGGTGTTTATGCATTGTTTGAATTTGATGTATTCGGCGATGTAAACCAAGATTTTGATGTGAATGTAAATGATGTTACATATTTCCAAAGATACATTTCAGGCGCTAAAAATGAGGAGGGTACACCGCTCATTGATGAGAACGACAAAATATTATTTAAATGTATTGATCTGAACTATAACGGTAAACTTGATGTTCAGGATATAACAGCACTTCAAGTTTTTATTACCGAAAACACATATTAAAATTTTTTAGAAAGCGGTAGGGTAACACTTACCGCTTTCGTTATGTATATTTTTAAATTTTAAAAATAATTTCTAAGACATTTTATATAAAAATGATTACTTAGAAAAACAAATTGCACAAAAACACAAATTGTTTGCATTGGGGTATTGATACTATCGCTTTTTTGTGATAAAATGGTAATCAACATAGATTATTGCGATTATTTTTATAAAAAGGAAATATTTTATGAAACTTTGTACTAAATGCAAGCATTTACATAATGACGAAGATACTGTTTGCAGTAACTGCAATGCGCCGCTTGAAAGTATTACAGACGAAAACACTCCCGTTTATCTGCTCTCTGCCGAGGGTTTTGAAATTGAGCGAGTGAAAACCGCATTGGAGGATAACTCAATTCCTTGCGACAGCGTTATTAAGGACAAACAGCTTAAAAAGCAGGAGCTTTTAAATAAAAATTCTGCCGAAAGTGATATTTTGGTTCCGTATGCCGCTTACGAAAAGGCTTACGATATATGTATAGGAATCGGCGCTATCAAAGAGGAAAATACTCAAATTCTCGATGATGAGGCAGAGGAAAATAACAGCGAACCTACATTGGACGAGAAATTTGAAAAAATGAGCGGAGTTAAGCGCACAACAGTACGAGTGCTTTCTGCCATAGCATTTCTTGCTCTTGTAGCACTTGCTGTGTATGGTACAGACGCTATAACAGGCTTTATAAAAGGTCTGTTCAGTTAAACAAATTTTTGTGAATTAAATTTTGGAGGATAGAAAATGAATATTGAAACAAAATGTGTTCAGGCAGGCTGGCAGCCAAAGAAAGGCGAACCGAGAGAATTACCTATTTATCAGAGCACAACATTTAAATATGACACAAGTGAGGAAATGGGTAAGCTCTTTGACCTTGAGGCAGAGGGATATTTTTACACACGACTTCAGAACCCAACAAATGACAGCGTAGCGGCAAAAATTTGCGCTATGGAGGGCGGCGTGGCTGCAATGCTTACTTCAAGCGGTCAGGCGGCTAACTTCTTTGCTGTATTCAACATTTGCGAGGCAGGCGACCACCTTATTGCATCATCTTCAATTTACGGCGGTACATATAACCTCTTTGGTACTACTTTAAAGAAGATGGGCATTGAATGTACTTTTGTAGATCAGGATCTTCCCGAAGAAGAGCTTGCTAAACTGTTTAAGCCAAATACTAAGGCTGTATTCGGCGAAACAATCACTAATCCGACAGTTTCTGTATTTGACATTGAAAAGTTTGCAAGACTTGCACATTCTCATGGTGTGCCGCTTATCGTTGACAACACTTTTGCTACTCCTGTAAATTGCCGTCCGTTTGAGTTTGGTGCAGATATTGTTACTCACTCAACGACTAAGTATATGGACGGACACGCAACAGCAGTCGGCGGTTGCATTGTTGACAGCGGTAATTTTGATTGGCTTGCTCATGCTGACAAATATCCGGGACTTACAACTCCGGACGATTCATACCACGGTATTGTTTATGCAGAGCGTTTCGGTAAGGCGGCTTACATCACAAAGGCTACTTCACAGCTTATGCGTGACCTCGGTGCTATTCAGTCACCGCAGCACGCTTATTACCTCAATATCGGTCTTGAGTCACTTCACCTTAGAATGAAAAAGCATTGCGAGAACGCACTTGCCGTTGCAAAATATCTTAAAAACAACGAAAATGTTGCATGGGTTAGCTATCCCGACCTTGAAGACGACAAGTACCACGAGCTTGCTAAAAAGTATCTTCCGAACGGTTCATGCGGCGTACTTGCTTTTGGAATAAAGGGCGGCAGAGAAGAGTCTATTAAGTTTATGGATTCTCTTAAGTTCATAACTATTGTTACTCATGTTGCCGATGCAAGGTCATGTATTCTTCACCCCGCAAGCCACACACACCGTCAGATGACAGACGAACAGCTTATCGAGGCAGGAGTAGCTCCTGACCTTATCCGCCTTTCTGTCGGCATAGAAAACGCTGATGATATTATCGCAGACCTTGCACAGGCGTTTGAAAAAATTTAAAAATTATACTCGGGAGTTGATTTTATGTCAGCTTATGTTTCTGCCGTAATCGTTGCGGCAGGCGGCTCTGTAAGAATGGGAATTGCAGACAGCAAGCAATTTATTCCGTTGCTTGACAAGCCGGCTATTCAATATACTTTAAAGGCATTTCAAAAATGCTATTTAATAAAAGAAATTATTGTTGTTTGTCGTGAACAGGATGTTGACCGTATAAATGCGCTCATAAATGAAAACGGTTTTTCTAAGGTCAGCAATGTTGTTCTCGGCGGTTCTTCTCGCTCCGCAAGTGTGCGCAACGGAATTAAGGCGGCAAATGAAAAGGCAAAATATTTTGCCATTCATGACGGTGCTCGTCCGTTAATTACCGTTGATGAGATAGAAAGAGTGGTTGAGGCGGCTTTTGAAACAGGTGCGGCAACTCTCGGAACATCTGTTACCGACACAATCAAGATTGTTGACGGTTTTAATAAGATTGAAAGCACACCGCTCCGTTCTCAGCTCAGAGCAGTGCAGACACCGCAGGTTTTTGAAAGAGATTTGTATATGTTTGCACTTGAGAACGCAGGAGAAAACAGCCTTGCTTACACAGATGACTGTGCCCTTATTGAAAATATGGGCGGCGAAGTTCTTGTGGTAAAAGGCAGCGAGGAAAATATAAAGCTTACAACTCCTGTTGATGTAATTCTTGCGGAAAGCATACTCAAGAACCGTATTGAAAACGGTAATTTTTGAGTGAAAGGATAATATATGAGAATTGGTCATGGTTACGATGTTCATAAATTTGCAGAGAACAGAAAGCTGATACTCGGCGGAGTAGAAATTCCGTATGAGCTTGGCTTGCTCGGTCACTCAGACGCCGATGTGCTTGTTCATGCAATTATGGACTCGTTGCTCGGTGCTGCGGCTCTCGGCGATATTGGCAAGCATTTTCCCGATACCGATGAAAGGTATAGGGGGGCAAACAGCATTGCTCTGCTCAGAGAGGTTTGCAGAATACTCACCGGAAGCGGCTATAAAATCGGCAATATCGACTCAACCGTTATTGCGCAGAAGCCTAAACTTAAAGACTATATAACACAAATGAGGGAGAATATTGCAAATGCCTGCGGTATTGATGTTTCACTTGTGAGTGTTAAGGCGACTACCGAGGAAAATCTCGGCTTTACAGGCAGACTTGAGGGTATTTCCGCTCATGCGGTCTGCATAATTTACAATGAATTAAATTAGGATATTAAGCATACATATTTATCTATGAATGTTTTTATCATACACAAAGAATAATGGAGGCACAAAAAATGAAAAATTGTCCAAGATGTAACGCACAGATGGAAGATAACGCAGTTTTCTGCCAGAATTGCGGTTTCTCAACAGCTCAGCAGCCTGAGCCACAGCCACAACAGCAGCAGTACAATCAGTATGCAGCAGCTCCAATGCCTGCTGTAAATCCTTACGATCACACAGCAGAGTTTTCAGCTGAAGATGTTTCAGAGAACAAACTCCTTGCAGCTGTAATTTATGTTTCAAGCATTCTCGGTATCATCGTAGCACTCATTGCTCAGAGCTCAAGAAAGTCTAAGTATCTTGATTTCCATATCAAGCAGGGACTTAAATCATTTGTTGTAATGTTTTTCCTCGGCGTAATCGGAGCCGTTTTATCATGGACTTGTATTTTTGCGATTGCGGCAGCTGTTTGTGAGGTTATCGTTCTTGTTTGCAATTATATCTGTCTTTTCAAGTCACTTGCCAACAAGTCAATCGAAATTCCGATTATTCGCAGCCTCGGTTTTCTTAAATGATTTAACTTAAATCATACAAGCCACACCTCGTTCATATTATTGAACGAGGTGTTTTTATGATAAAAAAATTATCGTTGGCTTTGATTATTGCAATAATTTTTACGGCGGTACCTGTATTTTCGGTTGATGTCAATGCTGTGACGGGAGAAACGATTACAGCGCCGTCGGCCGTGCTTATGGAAACTTCATCGGGCAAAATATTGTTTGAAAAAAATCCGCACGAACAGCGTCCTTGCGCATCTATCACAAAGGTTATGACCATGCTGCTTGTGTGCGAAGCAATCGACAGCGGAAAGCTGAGTCTTGACGATACAATTACAGCGTCTGCTCACGCAGCCTCTATGGGTGGCAGCGACATATGGCTTGAAGAGGGTGAAACCATGAGCGCAAACGATATGATAAAAGCCACAGTGGTTGCCTCTGCAAATGATGCCGCCGTTGCCCTTGCCGAGCACTTGTGCGGCAGTGAAGAGGTATTTGTGCAAAAAATGAATGAAAAAGCAAATCAGCTTGGAATGAAAGACACCGTATTTAAAAATTGCAACGGTCTTGACGAGGACGGTCACATTACCTCGGCATACGATGTTGCGGTAATGTCACGAGAGCTTATGAAACACGAAATGATATTTGACTATACATCAATTTGGCTCGACAACCTGCGTGACGGAAAAACTCAGATTGTAAATACCAATAAACTTTTAAAGACATATAAAGGCATAACAGGACTTAAAACAGGCACAACAAATGATGCCGGCTGCTGTATGGCGGCATCGGCTACAAGGGGAGATATGAGCCTCGTTGCGGTTGTACTCGGCTGTAATTCGGGCAAAGAAAGATTTTCGGACGCAGCCGCTTTGCTTGATTACGGCTTTGCAAATTTTTCTGTTACTCAGCTGAAAGCTCCCGATGATTTGCCCAAAACGATTAAGGTTGAGAACGGTATGCAGAAAAATATAGGAATTGGATGCGACATAAATTCAAGTATCGTACTTGATAAAAACAGCGGTTCAAAAATAGTTTCAAAAATTGATTTGCCCGAAAGTATAGAAGCGCCTGTTGCAAGCGGACAGAAGTTAGGCACTGTTACATATAGCCTTGACGGAAAAGCCGTAAAAAACTTTGAAATTACCGCTTTACAGCACGCAGAACAAATTTCTTTTGCCTCCGTTTTCTCGGTTTTATTAAATTCTATAATTTCTTTATAAAATATACAAAATGACCTTGCAAAAAGTCGGGAATTATAGTATAATAAGACAGCAAAGATACTTGTTTCGGTTTATACCGCTTAATTACGCCGTTTTTGGCATTATATCCGGCAGTATTATTCCGAAAGGGAATTTTGGGGGAATTAATAATGGCTACAAAACTTACAGACAAATATTTGAAAGGCTTCGTTAATGAACACGAGTATGACGGTGTGGCTGCCGAAGTTAAGGCTGCTCACAAGGTACTCCATGACGGCACAGGTCTTGGCAATGATTTCCTCGGTTGGCTTAATCTTCCAACTGATTATGATAAAGAGGAATTTGCAAGAATTAAGGCTGCTGCCGAAAAAATCAAAAAGGATTCCGATGTGTTTATCGTAATCGGTATCGGTGGTTCATACCTTGGTGCAAGAGCTGCTATCGAATTTCTTACTTCACAGAACTATAACCTTACTTGTAAGGATACACCACAGATTTACTTTACAGGTAACTCAATCAGCTCATCTGCACTTGCAGAGATTATGGAGCTTTGCGAGGGTAAAGATGTTTCTGTAAATATGATTTCAAAGTCAGGTACTACAACTGAGCCTGCTATTGCTTTCAGAGTATTTAGAGAAATGCTTGAGAAAAAGTATGGCAAAGAGGGTGCAAGAGAGCGTATTTACTGCACAACAGATAAGGCTAAGGGCACACTTAAGGCTCTTGCAGACGAAGAGGGTTACGAAACATTCGTAGTTCCTGATGATGTAGGCGGTCGTTTCTCTGTACTCACAGCAGTAGGTCTTCTTCCGATCGCTGTTTCAGGTGCAGACATTGACGCACTTATGCAGGGCGCTGCAACAGCTCAGAAAGAATTTGACAATGACGATCTCGCTACTAACGATTGCTACAAGTACGCAGCTCTCCGTAACATTCTTTACCGCAAGGGCAAGACAATGGAGGTTATGGTATCTTACGAGCCTGCTTACACAATGATGTCTGAATGGTTTAAGCAGCTTTTCGCTGAAAGTGAGGGCAAGGATAACAAGGGCATTTTCCCTGCAAGCGTTATCTTCTCAACAGATCTTCACTCACTCGGTCAGTACATTCAGGACGGCAGAAGAACTATGTTTGAAACTGTTGTTCTCTTTGATAAATGCAAAAAAGAAGTTACACTCGGCACAGATCCTACAAATGTTGATGGTCTTAACTTCCTTTCGGGAAAGACAATGGGATATGTAAACCGCAAGGCTTTTGAGGGTACAGTTCTTGCTCATAATGACGGCGGTGTTCCTAACATCGTTCTCAATGTTCCGGAAATGAACGAATCAGAGCTCGGTTATCTTATTTATTTCTTTGAAAAGGCTTGCGCAATTTCAGGCTATATGCTTGGCGTAAATCCATTTAACCAGCCCGGTGTTGAGAGCTACAAGAAGAATATGTTTGCTCTTCTCGGTAAGCCGGGTTATGAGGATCAGAAGGCTGCTCTTGAGGCAAGACTCAAGTAATTTCTTTAGTAAATAAGTTTAATATTCTGGAGGAACTAATATGGTTACTTTACTTATCGGTAAAAAAGGAACAGGCAAAACAAAAAAGCTCATCGCTCTTGCTAACGAGGCAGTGGCTGCTTCAGCAGGCAATGTTGTTGTAATCGAAAAGGGCGCTAAGCTCACATACGATGTAACACACAAGGCAAGACTTATTGATACAGAGCAGTACCTCATTGAGGGTTACGATATGCTTTTTGGCTTTATCAGCGGTATTTGCGCAGGCAACTACGATGTTACAGATATTCTTGTTGACTCTACATTCAAGATTTGCCCAACAGGCGTTGACGGTGTAGAAACTTTCACAAAGAAGTTGCAGGAGCTTTCAGAGGCTTCTTCAACAAACATCGTTCTTCTTATTTCAGCTGAGGAGTCAGAACTTCCTGAGTCTATCAATGCTGTTTGCCAGAAGGTTTAATTAGCTTTTGAGTATTAACGGACTGCTCTCTTTGCAGGGCAGCCCGTTTTTTCTGCGACAGCGGGGGATATTTTCACCTTATTATCACACAAACTATATCTTGCTGTCAGTTTTAGTTTATATTATGTTATTGAGAAACTAAACAGGAAGGACAAACTGATGAATAATAAAAAATTGATTGCAAAAGCAGCCCTCGGCGACAAAAAGTCGCTTGATTTTATCTGCGAAAAATACGGAAAGTATGTATATTTTTTCTGTACTACTGTAATTTCAGACAATAAAAAAGCTGAAAATGCCTTTGAAAAATCTTTTAAAGCTATATTTTCGGCAATTTCTAAAAATCCAAATACCGATAATCTTGATGAAATAGTCAAAAGTGAAACCGCAAAGGTGTGCAAGTCTGCAATTTTTGATGAAAATAATCATGAAAACGGCGCAGCTAAAATGCAGCCTTTCGGTGATAAAGACAAAATATCATCTGCATCTGCAATTACAGCAGAACAGAAAAATATCTTTGTTAATGCTCTCAAATCAATAAATGCCAATCAACGCATTGTTGTTTTGCTCAATTTACTTTGTGATTATAATACTAAGAAAATTGCCGATATTTTAAAAATATCCGAAGATAAAGTTCAAAATTCGCTTGAGTACGGCAGAGAAAATATTAAAAAGCAGCTCAGAACGAGCGACAGCAAGTTTACAAAAAGAGATATAATTTTTCTTATGACTGCCTCGGCAAATATTGTCAAAGAGGCTGCCGCTCAAGCAAAAATTCCCGACTCGGTCGACAGTTTTCTTGATGAAATCGTGCTGTCACTTGCCAAACCTCAGAAATCAGACAAAAAGAAAGCGTGGATTGTCATTTCTGCCGTAGCTGTATTTTTGGTTGCTGTTATAGTGGTGTTTGTTATCACTTCCAATAAATCAAACGGCAGTGCGGGTGCGACAAATGATTCTGCCTCTGCAAGCAATGTATCGGCTACAATAGGAGAATCTCAGGCAAAAGGCACTCATCACGCAGAAATTAATATTAAAGACTACGGTGTAATTAAGGTAGAACTTAACGGCGATGTTGCACCTATTACTGTTGCTAACTTCATAAATCTTGCTAACAGCCATTTTTATGACGGTCTTACTTTCCACCGCATTATTGACGGCTTTATGATGCAGGGTGGTGACCCTCTCGGCAACGGTACAGGCGGCTCTGAAAATACAATTAAGGGTGAATTTTCGCAGAACGGCGTAGAAAATAACCTTTCACATACAAGAGGTGCGATTTCTATGGCCCGTTCAACAGATATGGACAGCGCAAGTTCACAGTTCTTTATTGTTCAGTCAGACAGCACATATCTTGACGGTCAGTACGCTTGTTTCGGATATGTAACCGACGGTATGGATATTGTCGATGGAATTTGCAAGAACGCAGTTACAACCGACAGCAATGGTTCTGTTTCAGCAGAAAATCAGCCTGTCATTAACTCAATAACAATTACAGATTAAAACTAAACGGACTTGATATTCTCAAGTCCGTTTTTTAAAGGAATTATGAATATACAAGGTGGTGAGATTTTGAAAATATTGGTAGATGCAGACGCTTGTCCTGTTGTAAAAATTGTAGAAAAGGTTGCTAAAGAGGTTAGTGCGCCTGTTATTTTGCTTTGCGATACAAACCACATTCTTTCATCAAATTACAGTGAAATTAAAGTAATCGGTGCAGGCGCTGATGCAGTTGACATTGCGCTTGCAAATCTTTGTCAAAGCGGAGATATTGCTGTTACGCAGGATTACGGAGTTGCGGCTCTTGTACTCGGCAAAGGCGGTTACGCAATTCACCAGTCCGGCAGAATTTTTACAAATGATAATATAGACGGACTTTTGATGGAAAGGCACATTAATAAAAAGGCGAGAATGGCATCATCAAAAAATCATCTCAAAGGCCCGAAAAAACGCACAAAAGAGGATGATTTAAGATTTGAATCAGCTTTTAGGCGACTTTTATCTGAGATATTGTCGCACGATTTAAAATAAAGAGAGCAAAACAGAAAATATTGTCTTAATTTTCTTTACAAAACAGGCATTTTATAGTATTATTATAGTAATTATATTACACAGTGGGGTGTTAAGTTATGAAACCAAAATACAATAGAATTTTATTAAAACTTTCAGGTGAATCACTTGCAGGCGATCAGAAAACAGGCATTGATTTCGACAAAGTTGTTGAAATATGTAAACCAATCAAAAAATGTGTAGATGCCGGTGTGCAGGTTGGTATCGTAGTAGGCGGCGGTAACTTTTGGAGAGGCAGAAGTTCGGGCGATATGGACAGAACAAGAGCTGACCATATGGGTATGCTCGCTACCGCTATTAATGCACTCGGTGTAGCAGACGCACTTGAGCAGCTCGGCTGCGTTGTCAGAGTTCAGACAGCTATTTCAATGCGTCAGGTTGCAGAGCCATATATCCGCAACAAGGCTATGTGTCATCTCGAATCGGGCAAAGTAGTAATCTTTGGCTGCGGTACAGGTAACCCATTCTTCAGCACAGACACAGCTGCCGCTCTTCGTGCAAACGAAATCGAGGCAGACATTATGATGAAAGCTACTATGGTAGACGGCGTATATGACAGCGACCCTAAAACAAATCCAAACGCAAAGAAATATGATGTTGTATCATTCCATGAGGTTCTCAATAAAGACCTTGCGGTTATGGACAGCACAGCAGCATCACTTTGTAAAGACAACAAACTTCCTGTTCTCGTATTCAGTCTTGAAGACCCGGAGAACATTTATCGTGCAGTATGCGGTGAAAACATCGGTACTGTTGTTGACGCTATTGACTAATAATTTTGTGAATTAACGGAGGAAACAACTATGCAAACACAGATTAAAAAGGCTTCTGACTCAATGGAGAGAAGAGTATCACATATGCAGCAGGAGTTCTCAGAAATCAGAGCCGGCAGAGCTAACCCCGGTGTACTTGATAAGGTAAAGGTTGACTACTACGGTGCGCCTACTCCTGTAAATCAGCTTGCCGCAGTATCTGTAACAGAGGCAAGAACACTTACAATTCAGCCTTGGGATATGTCTGTTTTAAGACAGATTGAAAAGGCTATTCTTACATCCGACATCGGTATTAACCCACAGAACGACGGTAAGGTTATCCGCCTTGTATTCCCGCCTCTTACAGAGGACAGAAGAAAGGAAATCGTAAAGGATATTATGAAGATTTCCGAAGATACAAAGGTACAGGTAAGAAATGTTCGTCGTGACCTTATCGACAAGCTCAAGGCTATGAAAAAGAGCGCTGAGCTTACCGAGGACGATTTAAAGCAGGGCGAAAAGAAAGCGCAGGAGCTTACAGATAAGTATATCAAAAATATAGACACAATTTCAGCTGCAAAGCAGAAAGAAATTTTGGAGATGTAATATGGCTTTTTGGAATTCAAAATCCGAAGAGGCTAAAAATACGGATATAATTTTACCTGAGCACATAGGTATTATAATGGACGGAAACGGCAGATGGGCGAAAAAACGCAGTCTGCCTCGTTCCGTAGGACATCGTGAAGGCGCAAAAACCTTTAGAAAAATCACAAGATATTGCTCGGATATAGGTATAAAATATCTTACGGTTTATGCTTTTTCAACCGAAAATTGGAAACGCCCGCAGGACGAAGTCAGTGCCCTTATGAAACTTTTTAAATCATATCTCAACGAGGCACTTGAGGATTTTAAAGACGACAGTATTGTTGTAAAATTCATTGGTGATAAATCACATTTCAGCGAGGATCTGCAAAATCTTATGATTGAAAACGAAGAAAGCTCAAAAGACCGTGACGGTATGGTGCTTAATATTGCTATGAATTACGGCAGTCGTGACGAAATTGTGCGTGCCGTTAAAAATATAAGCACAGATGTAAAAAATGGTAAGATTGATGTTGAAAATATTGACGAAGCGCTTTTTTCAAATTATCTTTATACCGCAGGTCAGCCTGATCCCGATTTGATTATCAGACCGAGCGGTGAATACAGAATTTCAAACTTTATGCTATGGCAGGCGGCTTATACAGAGTTTGTCATAATGAATAAGCTATGGCCTGATTTTGAAAAGTCAGACCTTGATGAGGCTATTAATATATACTCTCAACGCAACAGGCGCTTTGGAGGAGTATAAAAAAGCAGGTAGATCAATTATGAAATCATTAAAAGCAAGACTTCTTACAGCAGTTGTAGGCATTTCCATAATTTTAGTTTTGCTGTTTTTGGGAGAAATACAGCCGCTCGTAATCGCCTTTGCGGTAGCTGCGGTTACGGCGTTTATGACAGGCGAATACCTACACGCTAACAAGCTGTTGAAAAAATATTTTATTTCGGTTCCGTGCATACTATTTTCAGCAGTAATCCCCATAGTATTAAATACGGGTTTGGTATATCCGATTATTGCTGTTTTTATGATAGTGGGATTTGCTATGCTGATATACAATCACAAGCAAATCAATTATCTTGACTTTGCGTATGCGATGTTCGGCACACTACTTATCACATTCGGAATGAGTGCGCTTTCGGCTCTTTGCCTTAATTGCAAGCCGTTGAGTTTTTACTTCGCCACTATTTTTTCACTTCCTTGGATGGCAGACGCAGGCGGATTTTTCATTGGCGCAAGTTTTGGCAAGCATAAGTTATGCCCGAATGTAAGCCCTAAAAAGACGGTTGAGGGTGCAATAGGCGGAGTGCTCTTTTGCGTGCTCACTGCTGTTGTGCTTGGCTTCCTTTTTGCATTTGTTATTGCTCCCGATTATAAATTTAACTTTGCCGCACTCATTATTTTAGGCATTGTGGATGCGGTTGTTTCAATCATCGGAGATCTGAGCTTTTCACTCATAAAGAGAAGTGTAGGTATTAAGGATTACAGTTCAATTTTCCCCGGTCACGGCGGAATGCTCGACAGATTTGACAGTATTATTTTTACCGCCCCTGTTATGCTTGCTGTAAATCACTTTTTACCTTTTGCAACGGTGGTGTAAATTATGATTCAGAATATTTCTATTTTAGGCTCAACGGGGTCTATCGGCACCCAGACGCTTGATGTTGTCGATAAATTGCATCTTAATGTTACTGCTCTTACAGCTAACTCAAATGTAAAACTTATGGAGGAGCAGATACGAAAATATAAGCCGCAGATTGCCGTACTTTTTGATGAAAGCAAAGCAAAAGAGTTACAGCTTGCCGTTAAGGATACCGATACAAAGGTGCTCGGCGGTATGGACGGACTTATTTCGGCGGCAACCGAAAAAAGCTGCGAACTTGTACTTAATTCTGTTGTGGGAATGGTAGGCTTGCTGCCCACTATTGCTGCTGCAAATGCTAAAAAAGACATTGCACTTGCCAACAAAGAAACGCTTGTGGCAGGCGGTCATCTTGTTACCGATGCAGTTAAAGAAAATAATGTAAGACTTTTGCCTGTTGACAGCGAACATTCGGCTATTTTTCAGTGCTTGCAGGGCAAACCGAATAACAAAGCGCTTAAAAAGCTGATACTTACTGCGTCGGGCGGCCCGTTCTTTGGCAAAACAAAAGAGGAACTTAAAAATGTAACGGTAGAGCAGGCGCTTAATCATCCAAATTGGAGCATGGGTGCAAAAATAACCATCGACTCTGCTACAATGATGAACAAGGGACTTGAAATTATAGAGGCAAGCAGACTTTTTGATGTTGAAGGCGACAGAATTGATGTTGTGGTTCATAGAGAGAGTATTATTCATTCGCTTGTTGAGTATGACGACAATTCGGTTATTGCTCAACTCGGCTTGCCCGATATGCGTATACCTATTCAGTATGCCGTTACATATCCGAACCGCTATGAATCGCCTGTCGGTGAGTTGCGCCTTGCGGATATAGCTAAAATGACATTCTTTGAACCGGATTACAAAACATTTGAATGTCTTACAGCCTGCAAAAAAGCACTTGATATCGGCGGCACTGCAACAGCGGTTGTAAACGGTGCAAATGAAGAGGCAAACGCTTTATTCCGTCAAGGAAAAATATCTTTCCTTGAAATCGGAAATCTTGTTACTCAGTCGCTTGAGGCTGTAAAAACTATAAATCAAAAAAATGTTGAGGATGTTTTGAATGCAGACGCTCTCGCAAGGGAGTTTGTGCGCAAAACGGTAAACAAATAATTGAATTTTGCGGAATTTTTATCTGGAGTTGATTGACCACATATGCAAATATTAGTAACTATTGCTTTGGTAGTAATTGCGGTGCTGCTTTTTGAACTGATTATAGGATTACACGAATTTGGACATTTCATTACAGCAAAGCTTTCGGGAATTAAGGTAAATGAATTTGCACTCGGCATGGGACCAAAGCTGTTTAGTTTTAAAAAGGGCGAAACTCAGTATTCCCTCAGACTTTTCCCGATTGGCGGATATTGTGCAATGGAGGGTGAGGACGAAGAAAGTCCCGAACCCCGTTCCTTTAATAATGCAAAGGTCTGGAAACGAATGATAGTCATTATTGCCGGTGCGGTAATGAATATAATTCTTGGCATAATTTTTTCTTTTATAATGGTCATCCCGCAGGAGGCATATTCCTCTACAACTATTAAGGAATTTTCTCCTCGCTCTTACTCTGCAAACTGCGGTTTGCAAGTCGGCGATAAAATCGTAAAGGTAAACGGATACGATATTTTTAACGCAAAAGACCTTTCTTTTTCATTCGCCGGAGTAAATTGCGAAAATGTTGACGGAAAGTCGGTTGCTGTATATAAGCAGGATTGTGCAAATGCAATCTGCACAGAGTACGGCAAAATCGTAAACGAAAAGAATCCTGACGATGACACACTTTTAAAGTTTTACAATGTTACCACAGATGGCTGCACAGCAGTAAATAACTCTGCTGATAAAGCTGCGGCGCTTAAAGCGATGAACGATACTGTAAAAAAGCTATACGATATGGCAGGAATTACAGATTACACTCTGCCGACAATTACAGAAAAAGATACTCGTCAGCGCTATACAGCAACAGTCACTGTAATAAGAGATGGCAAGGAAGTTGAGCTTAACGATGTTCAGTTCTTTACCTATTATAAAGATGACGAGGATAAAAATGCAGATAAGCCGTCGGTAGCACTTGACTTTTATGTTGAGCCTATCGACAAAACATTTACTTCTGTAATAAAACAGGGCTTTTCAGAGTCGGTATCAGTTGGCAGAATGGTATGGCAGTCGCTTGTGTGGATTGTTCAGGGCAGATTTGGATTTAAAGATATGTCTGGTCCTGTCGGCATTGCCACTGCGGTAACTCAGGTAGCATCACAGGGACTTGAAACTAACTTTGGTTCAGCGGTATTTAATATTTTAAATGTAATGACCTTGATTACAATTAACCTCGGTATATTCAATATGCTGCCGTTCCCGGCACTTGACGGCGGAAGATTTTTGCTTTTGCTTATTGAGTGGATATTCAAAAAACCTATACCGAGAAAAGTTGAAAAATATATCAATGCAGCAGGCTTTGTTATTCTTATGGTGTTTATGGTTGTTATAACCTGTAAGGATATCTGGCAGTTATTTACCGGACAGCTTGGTCTGTAACAGGAGGTTTTACCTTGGGAAGTAAAAAACAAGTTAAGGTTGGCAATGTGCTTGTCGGCGGCGGTGCCGATGTAAGTATTCAGTCAATGCTGAATGTTCCGTCAACCGATATAGAGGGTTCTGTAAGGCAGGCTGTTGAGCTTGAAAAAGCAGGTTGTCAGATTATAAGAGCCGCAATTCCTAATAAAGACGCAGTTAAACTTATTCCGGCACTCAAGCAGGCGCTTACTATTCCTGTTGTTGCCGACATACATTTCGATTACAAATTAGCGCTTGAGGCTTGTGCCGCAGGTGTTGATAAAATCCGTATCAATCCCGGCAATATTGGCTCAGATGACAGGGTAAAGGCTGTTGCCGATGCTTGCCGTCAGAGAAATATTCCGATAAGAATCGGTGTAAACTCAGGTTCACTTGAAAAGGAAATTCTTGCAAAGTACGGTCACCCCACACCGCAGGCGCTTTGCGACAGTGCGCTGTATCATGCGTCTTTGCTTGAAAAATTTGATTTTAACGATATTGTTCTCTCTATGAAAAGCTCAACCGTTCCGTTTATGGTAAAGGCTTATGAGCTTGCAAACGAGCAGTGCGACTATCCGCTACACCTCGGCGTAACCGAGGCAGGCACTGAACGAATGGGCATCATAAAATCAGCCGCAGGTATCGGTTCGCTTTTGCTCCATGGCATAGGCGACACTATCAGAGTTTCTCTTACAGCCGACCCTGTAAAGGAAATTTATGCCGCTAACGATATTTTAAAGGCGCTCGGACTTAAAAAGAGCGGTGTTCAGTTTGTATCTTGCCCGACTTGCGGCAGAACACGAATTGACCTTGTAAAGATTGCAGGCGAGGTTGAAAATCGACTTAAAGACTGTCAAAAAAATATCAAGGTGGCTGTTATGGGCTGTGTTGTAAACGGCCCGGGTGAGGCAAGAGAGGCAGACATCGGCATTGCCGGTGGTGACGGCTGCGGTCTTGTATTCAAAAAAGGCGAAATAATAAGAAAAGTTCCCGAGGAGCAGCTCGTTGACGCTCTTATGGACGAAATCGAAAAATTATAAATCTTAAGGAAGTATATGAAAACACTTGGCGAAGTTTTTAATCCGTATCTTGCGGATAAACCGCTCGCTGATGATATTTCTTCAGCTGAGCTTTTAGAACTTAATATTAATACTAATAATCGCTCTATCGCAATGACCGCCGGTTTCGGCGGTCTTGTGAAGAGGGATAGCCTTTTTACTGCCGAAAAACAAATTTCCAAATCAGAATTAAATCTCGGTTCAGTACGAATCAATCCGATTTTTAGCCCAAACCTTTTTTCAGCAGATTATTTTCCTGAGCTGTATAAGGCGGTTAAGCGTGACATTCCAAGCATTAACGGCACGCTTAACAACGCATTTGTTACCTATGAGGAAGGTAATTTGCAAATCACACTTAATAATGGTGGCAAAAGCCTTTTAGATGCAAAAGGTTTTGACAAGGCTCTTAAAAGAATTATTAAAGATGAATTTTCGCTTGAAATCAATATCATTTATACAGGTACGCTTGAGATTGACGGACAGAGCGAAGAATATGTGCAGGCAATGAAAAATGCCGCAGAAAAAATCGAAAGACAAAGGATTGAAGAATCTGTAAACGAAGCGGCAAGCAGTGAGGCTGTTACTAAGGCTGTAAAGGAAAAGAGAAATTCTGATGCAGTGCAGGAAATTGAAGTGCGTGAAGGTAAATTCCTCTTGCCACAGATTGTTGAATCTTCAATCAAGCCGTTTTACGGCAGAACAATTCGAGGTAAAATTGAACCTATAAGCACCATTGTTTCAGATACAGGCAGAATTGTTGTATGGGGCGACATTTTTGACATTGAGAAAAAGGTCACTAAATCGGGCGATAAAAATATTTTTGTTATTGACATTACAGACTACTCAAGCTCAACCTCGGTAAAGGTGTTCGGCACGATAAAAGATACGGCTATTCTCGATAACCTTAAAAAGGGCGACACAATAGTAGTACAGGGCGATGTCGAATATGACCGCTATGCAGGCGAGCTTATGCTTATTGCAAGGTCAATCGGCACTGCAAATAAGGTTAAGGTTGTGGATAAAGCGGAGGAGAAGCGTGTCGAACTGCATTTGCATACGAATATGTCGCAGATGGACGCAGTAACCTCGGCAGGCGACCTTGTAAAAAGGGCCGCCGATTGGGGACACCCGGCAGTTGCAATCACAGACCACGGTGTTGCACAGGCTTTCCCTGACGCTATGAAAGCCGCCGATAAAATTAATAAAGACGGCGAAAAAATCAAGGTTATTTACGGCACAGAGGCTTACTTTATGGATGACCTTGTAGAATCTGTTTCGGGCAAAAGCGAAGAACCGCTTGACGGCACATTTATCTGCTTTGATATTGAAACTACCGGTCTTTCCGCAAATCGTGACAAAATCACAGAAATCGGTGCCGTAAAGGTTGAAAACGGACAGATAACCGATACTTTTTCAACTTTTGCAAATCCGGGTATGCCGATTCCCGCAAAGATAACCGAGCTTACGGGCATTACCGACGCTATGGTAAAAGACGCACCGTCACAGAGCGAGGCGGTTAGCGCATTTCTTGAATTTGCAGGCGACAATGTGCTTGTTGCGCATAATGCACCGTTTGATACCTCGTTTATCCGTAAGGCTTGCGAAAATATGAACAGGGAGTACAACTACACTTCCATTGACACCGTTGCAATTTCAAGAGCCATTTTGACCGATATTAAAAACTGCAAGCTGGATACCGTTGCAAAGTATTTGCGACTTGGCGACTTTAATCATCACCGTGCAACCGACGATGCGGAAATGCTTGCAAGAATTTTTATAAATCTTTGTACTCGTCTTAAAGATGACTACAATATTACAAAAACCAACGAAATCAATACACAGATTGCAGGCGGCGGTGACTTTAAAAAACTGCCGACTTATCACCAAATAATTCTTGTAAAGAATTTAACAGGTCTTAAGAATTTGTATAAATTGATTTCTTACGCTCATCTCACATATTTTTATAAAAAGCCGAGAATACCTAAGAGTGAGCTTGTTAAGCACCGTGAGGGACTTATAATCGGCTCGGCTTGTTGTGCGGGTCAGCTGTATCAGGCTATACTTCTCGGAAAGCCGTGGCCTGAAATCAAAGCAATTGCATCATTTTATGACTACCTTGAAATTCAGCCTGCGGGAAACAATAATTTTATGATTCGTGAGGGAAGATTTGCCAATGAGGCAGAACTCCACGAAATTGATAAGACTATAGTAAAACTCGGCAAAGAACTCGGCAAGCCTGTTTGTGCTACTTGCGATGTTCATTTTATGGACCCGAAGGACGCCGATTACAGAAAAATTCTTATGGCTGGTCAGGGCTTTAAAGATGCCGAAGACCAAGCTCCGCTTTACCTTAGAACCACAGCGGAAATGCTCAAAGAATTTGAGTACCTCGGCAAAGAAAAGGCATACGAAGTGGTTGTAACAAATCCACGCAAAATTGCCGATATGTGCGAGTCGATAAGACCTATTCCGAAGGGAACTTTCCCTCCTAACATTGAGGGTGCGGAGGAAGAACTCGTTTCTATCACATGGGAAAGGGCAAAGGAAAAATACGGTGACCCTCTTCCTGAAATTGTTAAGGCTCGACTTGACAAGGAACTTAATTCAATTACAACCTACGGTTTCTCCGTACTTTATATGACTGCTCAAAAACTCGTTGCCGACAGCGAGGCACACGGTTATCTTGTAGGTTCCAGAGGTTCTGTAGGTTCGTCATTCGTTGCGACAATGTCGGGTATTTCAGAAGTAAATCCGCTTTGCCCGCACTATATATGCCCAAAATGTAAACACAGCGAATTTATTACAGACGGCAGTTACGGTTCGGGTTTTGATATGCCTCCTAAGAATTGCCCCGAGTGCGGCACTCTTATGGACCAGGACGGTCACGAAATTCCGTTTGAAACATTCCTTGGATTTAAAGGCGACAAAGTGCCTGATATTGACCTTAATTTCAGCGGTGAGTATCAGTCAAAATCGCACAGATACACAGAGGAACTGTTCGGTAAAAACAATGTGTTTAAGGCGGGTACTATTTCTACCGTTGCGGAAAAAACCGCTATCGGCTATGTAAAGGGTTATGCCAACGATAAGGGTATGATTCTTCATAAGGCTGAAATCAAGCGACTTGCTCTCGGCTGTACGGGCGTTAAGCGTACAACGGGTCAGCACCCGGGCGGTATGGTTGTTGTACCGAGAACAAGCGAAGTTTACGACTTCTGTCCTGTTCAGCACCCTGCAAACGATATGAAGTCCGACAATATTACCACTCACTTCGACTTCCATTCTATTCACGATACAATTACAAAACTTGATGAGCTCGGACACGATGTTCCGACAATTTATCACTATCTTGAACTTTATACGGGTATTCCCGTTATGAAAGTATCAATGAGTGACCCCGAGGTTATGAGCCTGTTTACATCAACCAAAGCTCTCGGTGTAACTCCCGAAGATATAGGTTCAGAAACAGGTACATTCAGCTTGCCCGAATGCGGTACTTCCTTTGTACGAGGAATGTTGGTAGAGGCTAAGCCAAAAACATTTACCGACCTTTTGCAGATTGCGGGTTTGTCACACGGAACAGGTGTATGGCTTGGCAATGCGCAGGAGCTTATTCATAATCATACCTGCGATATTTCAAGCGTTATCGGTACTCGAGATTCCATTATGACTTACCTTATGCATAAGGGACTTGAGCCGGGTATGGCATTTAAGATAATGGAAATTGTCCGTAAAGGTAATGCGACAAAATTGCTTACCGAAGAACATTTCAAGGCGATGAGAGATAACAATGTTCCCGAATGGTACATTGATTCCTGTATGAAAATTCAGTATATGTTCCCGAAAGCCCACGCCGCCGCATATATGATTTCTACATTGCGACTTGGCTGGTACAAGGTGCATAAGCCTGTTGAATATTACGCAGCTTACTTTACGGTACGAAGCGAAAATCTTGACGGTGTTGTGCTTATGCAGGGACATCAGGCTGTTAAAAACAGAATGAAACTTATAAAGCAAAAGCAAAGCGCCCACGAATCGTCTACAAAAGAAGATCAGGAGTACGCTACACTTCAGATTGTAAATGAAATGCTTGCAAGAAAAATTGAAGTTCTGCCTGTTGACATTTACAAATCCGAGGCTAAAATGTTCAAGGTTGAGGACGGCAAAATAAGACTTCCGTTTTCAACAATTCCCGGACTTGGCGAAAGCGCCGCAATATCTCTCGCTGAATCGGGAAAGGTAAATACATACCTTTCCATTGAAGAAATGCAGATAAAGACAAAGGTTTCCAAGTCTATTATTGAGTCGCTGAAAAATATCGGCGCACTTGAGGGACTTCCGGAAAGCTCGCAGATGTCATTGTTTTAAGGAGTGGCGTAATAAATGAAAAAACTTTTTACATTAAAAAATGTACTGATTTGTATTCTTTTTACAATATTTTTGCTGTTTGTAAAGGATAATTTCAGTGTGGTATGGAACGCAATTTGTATGTTTGCCTCTATTCTGACACCGTTTGTAATAGGATTTTTGTTTGCGTATATTTTGAATTTTCCTTACAAATTCTTTTATTCAAAAGTATTCGGATTTTTGAAAAACAAAAAAGCGTTTTTTGCGAAAATGCGCAAACCGTTATCTATAATTTGCACATATACGGCGGTAATTGCCGTACTCGGATTTTTGATTGCCATTCTTGTTCCGCAGATCGGCAACAATATTTCGAGCCTTGTTGAAAGAGTGCCGTCATATTTTAATTCAGTATATGAATGGCTTTCAAGCGTTGCCGATTGGGCTAATAAGACTTATAATGCAAACATTGATATTGACGCATCTTTTGCTCAACTCGGCACAGAGATTACAAAGAATTTAAACGGCACTGCAATTGCGAATTTCTCAAAAAATGTGTTGTTTGATACTCTTGTACCTATGATTACAAACACCACGGCGGGAATTTATAACTTTATTATGGGTGTTGTAATTTCCGTTTACTTCCTGTCAGCAAAAGAAATGTTGTGCAGACAGGTAAAGCGCCTTGCTGTTGCGTTTATTCCGATAAAATTCTTGCCTAAAGTTTATGAGATTGTCGATATTACCGATACAAAATGCGGTAGATTCCTTGTTGGCGACATTATTGACGCCGCTTTTATCGGAGTGCTCACATTCATTACAATGTCTATTTTCCAATTGCCGTATGCCGCATTGATTGCGGTTCTTATCGGCGTAACAAATATTATTCCTTTTTTCGGACCTTTCATAGGTGCAATCCCGAGTGCTGTTATTCTTTTCCTTGAAAGCCCGTGGGATATGATTATATTCATTGCGATTGTATTTGTTATTCAACAGCTTGACGGCAACCTTTTCAAGCCGAAGATTATTGGCAGTCAGGTAGGACTTTCGAGTTTCTGGGTACTTTTCAGCGTTATCGTCGGCGGAAGTTTATTCGGTATGGTAGGCTTTATTTTAGGTACTCCTATATATGCGGTAATTTATACGCTGATCGGCAAAAGAGTTAAAAACGCTATTGACAACAAAGGCAAAATCGCTCAGGAGGCACTTGACTTTGAGGTGCTGAATTATGTAAAGATTGCCGCCGAACAAAAGAAAATCAGAGAAGAAAAGGAAACCGCTCAAAAGGAAAAGCTTTTGAAGTTTATCAAACCCGATAAACATACAAATTCCGAAAGCGATGACGATAATAAAGATGACAAAGAATAATATTTATTTTGCAGGGCAGTAAAATTATTTGCTGCTCTGTAATTTAAAAAAGTTTTGTTAAAAATTTGACAAGTACGATTTTATATGTTATTATATTAGCATATTAGCACACTAAAGCGTTTGTAAAGAGGTTTTTATGAAAAAGAATTTAAAAATTACCCCCGAGGGAATGAAAGACTTTCTTTTTGCCGAATGTTCAGCAATGGATGATGTCTGCGGCAAAATAGAAAAGGTATTTACAAAGGGTGGTTTTAAGAAAGTAATCACACCGGGCATTGAATTTTACGATATTTTTTCAATGGAATGCAGCGGAATTGACCAGCAGTCAATGTTTAAGTCGGTAGACAATAAGGGCAGACTTCTTGTAATGCGTCCCGATTCAACACTTCCGATTGCAAGAATGGTGTCGTCAAGACTGAAAAACAGCATTATGCCTGTAAGACTTTACTACAAGCAGGCAGTTTACAGAAATAACCCAACTCTTATGGGCAGAAGAAATGAATTTATGCAGATGGGCGTTGAATTGCTCGGTGTAAAGGGCAAGAGGGCAGACCTTGAGGTGCTTTCTACCGCTATCAGAGCTATTATGAGCGTTGCCGATGATTTCAGAATCGAGCTCGGACACGCACAGGTATTTAACGCACTTATCAGTGAAATAGATATTGACGAGGATTTCAAAGAGAAAATCAGAGTTAGCATTGAGGGCAAAAATTATTCTGCTCTTAATAACCTGCTTGACAAACTTGAGCCTTGCAAGGCTGTAACCGCTATCAGAAGTTTGCCGTCGCTCTTTGGCGGTGACGAAGTGTTTGACAAGGCAACAGAGCTTTGCAGCGGCACAAAGGCTGTTGACGCACTCAATTATTTACATACACTTTACGACTCTCTCAAAACTCTCGGTCTTGGCGATAAGCTGATTGTTGACCTTGGTCTTGTGCAGAGAAACGATTATTACACAGGCTTTGTTTTCTGCGGTTACATTTCAGGTATTGGTGACGCAGTTCTTTCGGGCGGCAGATATGACGATCTTCTTTCTGAATTTGACGCTCCTATGGGCGCAGCAGGCTTTGCTATTGACACAGACGCAATCACAGAAAAATTGCTTTCCGATAAAAATACAAGCTACACAGATGTGCCCGATATTCTCGTTTATGCAAATGACGGCGCAGAGATTGAGGCAATCAACGCTGTTGCCGATATGCAGAGAAACGGAATTAATGCCCGTTTCTGCGTGCTCGAAACTCTTGAAGAGGCAAAGGCTTTTGCAGAAAAAATGGGTATAGAAAAAGTACAGATTATCGGCTGAGTGTGAAAGGATTTTTCAAATGAAACCATTAAGAATAGCTCTTACAAAGGGCAGACTTGAGAAAACAACTATTGAGCTTTTCCAAAAAATCGGCTACAACTGCGACGAGGTTATCAATAAGGGCAGAAGACTTATTCTTCCGATTGGTGACAATGATTTTGAAGTTGTGCTTGCAAAGGCAGCCGATGTTATTACATATGTTGAGCATGGTGTGTGCGACCTCGGTGTTGTAGGTAAAGACACCATTCTCGAAAACGGCAATTCTTTTTATGAATTGCTCGACTTAGGCTTTGGCAAATGCAGATTTGCCCTTGCTACTAAAAAAGGCACAGATTTTTACAGCGGCTACAACACAAAGACTATTGCAACTAAATATCCGAATGTAACTCGTGCGTTTTTTGACGATAAAAATATGGATGTCAGAATTATTAAAATTGAAGGCTCGGTAGAGCTTGCTCCGCTTGTGGGACTTTCTGACGGCATTGTTGATATTGTAGAAACCGGCTCAACACTCAAGGCAAACGGACTTGAGGTTATTGAGTGGGTAACGGAAATATCCGCAAGACTTATTGCGAATACCGCAAGCCTCAAGCTTCGCAAGGCAGAAATTGAGGAACTTCAAAAGAAACTGGAGGCTGTAACAAAATGATTACTACTGTAATTGCTGACGGAAAAAAGGAATATGATTTTATAGAATTGCTCAAGAGCAGAGCACAAAATTCAGACAAGAATGTTATTCCGATTGTGTCTGAAATCATTGAAAATGTTAAGACAAACGGCGACAAGGCGGTATATGACTACACCGTTAAATTTGACGGCAAAGCACCTGAAAAGGCAGAGATTTCCGCTGACGAAATAGATGCTGTAATTTCCGAGTGCGATCCTAAATACATTGAAACCGTAAGAAGAGCGGCTAAAAATATTGAGGACTTCCACAAGCGCCAGGTTCAGCAGAGCTGGCTTACTACCAAGAAAAACGGCGTTATTATGGGACAGCGTATCAGAGGCTTAAAGCGTGTGGGTATTTATGTGCCGGGCGGCACAGCTGCGTATCCGTCATCTGTACTTATGAATGCAATTCCCGCTAAAATTGCAGGTGTTGAGGAAATTGTAATGTGCACACCTCCTATGAAAAACGGCAAACCAAACCCAAATATTCTTGCAGCCGCCAAGCTTGCGGGTGTTGACAGAATTTTCCTTATGGGCGGCGCACAGGCTGTTGCTGCTATGGCATACGGCACAGAGAGCGTGCCTAAGGTTGACAAGATTGTAGGGCCGGGCAATATTTTCGTTGCCACAGCCAAAAAACTCTTATACGGCACAGTTGATATTGATATGATTGCAGGCCCGAGCGAAATTCTTATTATTGCCGATAAATCGGCTAATCCTAAGTTCCTTGCCGCAGACCTTATGAGCCAGGCAGAGCACGACAAACTTGCGTCTGCAATTCTTCTTACAGACTGCGAAGAACTTGCAAATCAGACTGTAAAAGAGCTTGAAAGACAGGTTCAGACCCTTTCGAGAAATGAAATTATAAATTCTTCGCTTGACAATTTCGGTGCGATTATTGTGTGCAGTGATATGAAACAGGCTGTACTTTTCGCAAACGAGCTTGCTCCGGAGCATCTCGAAGTATGCTGTGAAAATCCTATGGAATATGTAGGCAAACTCGACAACGCAGGTTCGGTATTCCTCGGCAACTATTCACCTGAACCTCTCGGCGACTATTTTGCAGGTCCTAACCATGTTCTTCCTACAAGCGGTACAGCAAGATTTTTCTCACCGCTCTCGGTTGACAGCTTTGTAAAGAAGTCAAGCTTTATCTGCTATACAGAGGAGGCTCTGAGAAACGATGCCCAAGATGTGGTGCGTTTTGCAGACACTGAGGGACTTACAGCACACGCAAATTCAATTAAAGTCAGATTTGACGACATTGATTTTGAATAATGGAAATTATTAAAATTTTGTAATATTTATTGTAAATCATCTTTAAAAAGGATATAATCATATAGATTGAGCAATTCGGTTCAACTTTACAACTTATTTGAGGTGAGAAAATGCGCCAGACAGAAATCAGCCGTAAAACAAAAGAAACAGATATAAATCTATCTCTTTGTCTTGAGGGCGGAGATATTTCTATTGACACAGGAATTGGATTTTTTGACCATATGCTAAATTCCTTTGCCACACACGCAGGCTTTGGCTTGAAACTAACGGTCAAGGGCGATTTGTATGTTGACGAGCATCATACAGTTGAGGATACGGGTATAGTCCTCGGCAAGGCATTTTCTCAAATTTTAGCGGATAAGTCTTCAATCGACCGCTTTGGCAGTTTTTATGTGCCAATGGACGAGGCGCTTGCTTTTGCCTCTGTCGATATAAGCGGCAGACCTTTCCTTGTATTTGACGCAGAATTTCCGCAGGAAATGTGCGGAGCTTATAATTGCGCAATGACGGTTGAATTTATGAGAGCGCTTGCATATAACGCAGGCATTACTCTGCATATTAAGTCTTTGTACGGAGATAACTCTCACCATATTACAGAGGCAATCTATAAGGCGGTTGCTCACGCATTAAGACTTGCCGTAAAGGAAAATACCTCAAATAAGCCTCTTTCCACTAAAGGAGTGTTATAAATGATTATTTTACCTGCAATAGATATTAAAGACGGTAACTGCGTAAGACTTTTTAAAGGTGATTACGCTACAGTAGAAAAGGTGTGCGACACACCATATAAGGCTGCCGAGCTTTTTAAGGCGGCAGGCGCACAGTATATGCACATGGTAGACCTTGACGGCGCAAAAGACGCAACTCTTGCAAATGCCGACCTGATTATAGATGTGGCAAAGCAGAGTGGACTTAAAGTAGAAGTTGGCGGCGGCATTCGTGATATGGGTGCTATTGAGCATTATTTAAACAACGGCATAGATAAGGTTATCTTAGGCTCTGCCGCTGTAAAAAATCCTGACTTTGTAATTGAGGCGGTAAAGGCTTTCGGCGACAAAATTGTGGTTGGCATTGATGCTAAAAACGGTATGGTTTGTGCCGAGGGTTGGATTGATGAATCAGAAATCAACTATATAGAGCTTGCAAAGCGTATGGAGGACATTGGCGTAGGACAGATTGTGTTTACCGATATTGATCAGGACGGTACACTTGCAGGCCCTAATTTAAAGCAGCTTGATGACCTTGTTCACGAGGTAAACTGCCGAGTAGTAGCAAGCGGCGGTGTAGCTGTTCTTAAAGACATAATTAACCTTGCGGAACTTGATGTTTACGGCGCAATCTGCGGCAAGGCTATCTACACAGGTAACCTTGATTTGAAACAAGCTATTGAAATTACAAGCAAGATTTAAGGAAAACACTATGGAAAAAAATATTGATTTTGATAAATTTTTTGTAAAATCAGATTTAATTCCTGCAATTATTCAGGAAAAATCAACAGGCGAAGTGCTTATGCTTGCCTATATGAATAAAGAGAGTATGAAAAAAACCTTTGAAACAGGCTACACATGGTTTTGGTCAAGAAGCCGTCAGGAGCTTTGGAACAAGGGCGCTACATCGGGACATCTCCAAAAGGTAATTGAAATTTTCGGAGATTGTGACGATGATACTCTGCTTATTACGGTTGAGCAGACAGGCGCAGCTTGTCACACAGGTAATCATTCCTGTTTTTATACACAATTAAAATAATATATAAAGGGTGAATACAAGTGAACGAGAATGAAATTCTTTCAGCACTTTATCAGACAGTTGTAAACAGACGAGATAATCCAAAGGAAGGTTCTTATACCTGCTATCTGCTTGACAAGGGAATTGACAAAATTCTCAAAAAAGTAGGCGAGGAGTGCAGTGAAACAATTATTGCCGCAAAGAACGGCGACAACAGCGAAACTGTATATGAGATTGCAGACCTTATTTATCATCTTACTGTTATGATGGTTGCACAGGACATTCCGCTTGAAGATGTGCTCAAAGAGCTTGACAAGCGCAGCGAAAAAACAGGCAACTTAAAGAAGTTCCACACTGTTGACAAAAATTCTTGACAAAACAAAACCCTATGGCAAATGTCATAGGGTTTAAAAATGTGTAAATTTTATTTATGCGGCAACCATATATTTTGAAAGCGCATTTGTAAAACTTTCTGTCGGTTCTGAGTTTAGCACAAGTTCAACAGGCTTGTTAATATCTAACGAGAAAAAACCCATAATTGAGTGCCCGTCAATGGCGATATCACCGTTTTTAATCATTATAGTTTCGTGGGGAAATTTTGTAAAAATTTCAAATACATCCATAATTTCTTTTTGATTTGTAATTGTAATCGGAATATTAAACATCTTATCTCTCCTCGTTAAAATAATAACAGCACTATAATACCATTTTTTTGACATTTATTCAATAACAAAATAAGCAATATTTTAAAATCCACATATTATACGAAAAAAAGGAAAAAGAGTATGAATTTTAATATAATTACCCTCGGTTGTAAAGTAAATCAATATGAATCACAGGCCATGCGTGAGGACTTATTAAAAAACGGCTTTGAACTTGCCGAGCCTAACACACCTGCCGATATAACGGTAGTAAACAGCTGCACAGTTACCTCTGTAAGTGACGCTAAAAACCGTAAGCTCATCAATAAAATTCGCCGAGAAAACCCCGACGGAATTATTGTGCTCACAGGCTGTATGCCACAGGCTTTTCCCGATAAGCAAGAGAATTTTGAAAATTGCGACATCGTGCTCGGCAACGCAAAAAGGGCAGAGCTTGTTCCCGCAATTTACGAATATATTGAAAATCATATGAAAAATGTTTTTATATCACCCCACCCTGTAAAAAACGAGCAATTCGAGGATTTATCTATATCTTCGCTCGGCGAGCACACAAGAGCTTTTATCAAAATTGAGGACGGCTGCAACCGTTTTTGCTCATACTGCATTATTCCGTATGCAAGGGGCAGAGTTCGCTCAAAGAGCATTGAGGCGCTCAAGGCTGAGGTAAAAAGAATTGCTGATAACGGCTATCGTGAGGTTGTGCTTGTAGGCATAAATCTTTCGGCTTACGGACAGGACGAAGGCTTAAATCTTGCCGATGCGGTAGAGTGCGTTTGTGCGCAAGACGGCATTGAGCGTGTGCGACTTGGCTCGGTTGAGCCTGAGCAGATGGACGAGCCTATGATTAAAAGACTTGCGGCTCAGCCAAAATTCTGTCCGCAGTTCCACCTTTCACTTCAGAGCGGTTGTGACAACACATTAAAAGCAATGAACAGACATTACGATACCGCCGAGTACAGCAAGATTGTATCTAATATCAGGAAAACCTTTGACAATTCCACTATTACCACCGATGTTATGGTTGGATTTGCAGGGGAAACCGAAGAAGATTTTAAAGCGTCTATGGATTTTGTAAAGCAGACAGGTTTTGCAAAGGTTCATGTATTCCCGTATTCAAGGCGAAAAGGCACTGTTGCCGATAAAGCGCCAAATCAGATTGCGCCTAATATCAAGGAGCAGAGAGCCAAAGAAATGGGCGAGCTTGTAGCAAAATCAAGAGCCGAATTTTTGAAAACTCAGGTCGGAATGACCGAGTCGGTACTCATAGAGCGCCTGCGCCATGGCTACCTTGAGGGTTACACTAAAAATTATACACCTGTTCATATTATATCAGATAACGATAATCTCTGCGGTCAGATTGTAAATGTAAAAATCACATCTGCCGAAAATGATTTCTGCGTTGGCACAATAGCTTAACTTACGCTTTCGCTGTTTTTTATGGCATTTGTAAGATTACTTATTTCAGCACTTGCGTTTTCATCTTCAAGAGCTGAATATGAATAAAGCATAATTCCGCTGACTTTTTCATTTTGCATAGCAATCATATATTCTTTACTAAGCACATTGTCGCTGTAAAGCCAAGTGCCCTCGTCAGAATCGGTGTTTGCTTTGTAGCCTGCCAAGCCTACATACAACTTAACATTTTTATTTATATCAAGACTTGCCCAGCTGTTAAGCGAATTTTCAAAGGTGAGCGCAGGATTGTCAAGGCTGTAATAAAGCTGCGGACAGATATAGTCTACAAAACCTTTGCAGATACACCATGTTTTTACATCGGCGTAAATCTTTGCGTTGTTGTCAATATTGCCTTGCGGAGAAATGCCGAAATCAACATCATTGCTGATTTTATGTATTGCCCTGTAAGTATCACAAATCAGAGTGTTTACATTGGCAATTCGCCAGTTATCCACCGACATACAGTTCATTGCACCCACAGTGTCCACATATTCGGCATATTCTTCATCGTCAAATTCACTGTCCTGAGTCGGGTAAAAATAATCGTCAAACTGTATTCCGTCAACATCGTAGTTCTTTACGATTTCGGTTACACCGTCAATTATCAGCTTACGAGCCATTTTGTTGGCAGGGTTCAGAAAAATTCCGCTTTCGGTTTCCTCGCCAAGCTCGTTGTCTATCACATACGGATTGGTTTCACTCAAAACCTGCGGTGTGCTGTCTGTGCTGATTCTGTACGGGTTCACCCATGCGTGAATATCGAGGTCAAGCTGCGAACAGACTTCGCACATTACCTCAAGTGCGTCATAACCCGGATTTACTCCCTGTTCGCCGCTCAAAATGTGCGAATAAGGGAAAAACTTTGAATCGTACAGTGCGTCACAAAACGGTCGCACCTGCACAATAAGTGTATTAAATCCTGCGTTTTTGCTTGTGATTGCAATGTTTTTAAATTTCTCTCTGAAAGCAGATTCGCTTTTATCGGATTCATTCTGCATATCAAGTTCTATGTAAGACACCCACACGCCACGCATTTCTTTTGTCGAGCGTTCATTCTGCTCAACTTTGGCATTGTCATTTGTTGCTGTATCCATCGTTGAGGTTGATACAGGCTTAACTTCGCCGTTTTCGTAATATGCCCTTGCAGCAAGCGCTGTTACAAGCAGTACGGCTGATAAAATTACAGGCGCAAATTTTTTTACTGACATTAAAATCATTCCTTTGAGGTGAAATATGGAGATTTATTCACAATTAACGGTGGTTTATCTTGTACTTATAAACCTTATATCAATAATTGTAACAATATCAGATAAAGTTAAAGCAATTAAACGAAAGTGGCGAGTACCCGAAAGCACCCTGCTTTTGCTTTCTGCCCTTGGTGGAAGTGTATCAATGTATATAACTATGCTCATTATTCGCCACAAAACCAGACACGCAAAATTTATGGTTGGTATTCCCGTAATTTTTGCACTTCAATGTGTTTTAGCATTTCTTATTTGGAGATATATCTATGCCTAATAAGCTCACTTTCACCGTTCCAACTGAATATGACGGAGTAAATGCGCTCAACTTTTTGCGCTCGTACTGCAAGCTTTCATCAAGAATGATAACACGTCTAAAGCGAGAAAAAGACGGTATTTTGATGGACGGAAAAATTTTGCGAACCATTGATACCGTTTCGGCAGGCAAAGAAGTTATAATCAGGCTGATTGATGAAAAAATCGGCATAGAGCCTGTTGAGGGCGAACTCGACATTCTGTACGAAGACGACTATATTCTAATAGTAAACAAGCCGTATTCAATGCCTGTTCACCCTGTAAAACAGCACCAAAGCGACACTCTTGCCAATATTGTGGCTTATTATGCGCAAAACAGCGGAAAGGAATTTACATTCCGTGCCATAAACAGGCTCGATAAAGATACATCGGGAATAGTTTTCATTGCAAAAGACCGCTATACGGCAAACGCTGTAAAATTTGCGCTTAACAAAACATATTTTGCGGTCTGCTCAGGGATTATAAATGAAAACGGCACTGTAAACGCACCCATTGCATTAAAAAAGGACTCTAAAATGGTGCGAGAGGTTACACCCGACGGTGCAGAGTCAATTACTCATTACAAGGTGCTCGCAAAAGGCGAGGACTGCACACTTGTAAGCCTTGTGCTTGAAACAGGCAGAACACATCAGATTCGCTGTCATATGGCATATTTAGGACATCCGCTTGAGGGCGATGATTTGTACGGAGGCAGACTTGATAAAATTCAAAGGCAGGCTTTGCACTGCGGTAAACTTGATTTTGTGCACCCGATAACAAAACAACCGATTACTGTCACTGCGCCGATTCCCGATGATATGAAAAATATTTCTCGGGAAATAAAATCTGCGATTGAGCAAGGCTCTTTTTTATAAAGTGTCTGCGTCAGTCGGCAGATAATTGTAAACCTCTTTGTATGACTCAAGCTGTGCCTCGTTTTCGGGCTTGCTCGGAATTAGCCCTGTGCAGTCGTAGGTTGAATAAGCGTTCGCCATTTGGTCAAGGCAACGCTCAAGATTTTTATTTGCGTTTCCAAATTCATTTTCTTTTGCCGCATTAGTTGTTTTATTTTTACTTTTCATAAAATCACCCCGTAGTTATTATTTTACGCAATACCGTAATAATTCGGTGATATTTTTAATCTTGCCGGTAAAATGTCGCAAAGCGACAAAAGGTTAGCCGTTTACGCAGAAAAAACTGTAAGTGCTAATTATATAGTATAAACCATAATATCTAAAAACATAACCTGTGTGAACAAGTATTTACACGATGCTTTACACACAGCTTTTCTTAGAAGAGAAGTTAGCTAAATCTAACTTAATGAAAATAACCTAAAAAGAAGTTAAGAAAATGATTAAAGTTACAAATTTATCGAAAAACGAGTTTAAGAAGATTGGCTTGGCTTATACTGTGTTTACCCGATCGATGATTGCTGAGTTATAAAATTACAATTGGATAATTTACAACTCGGGTTTGCTATGATATAATTTTATTAACTGATTTTTTGTATTATTTTGCAGGGTACGGTGATAAAATGAAAAAAATCGCAGTCGGAATACTTGCTCATGTTGACTCGGGTAAAACCACGCTTTCCGAGGCGCTTATGTACTGCTCGGGAAATATAACCAAGCTCGGCAGGGTAGACCATAGAGATTCTTTTCTCGACACATTTTCTCTTGAGCGTGACAGAGGAATTACTATTTTTTCAAAGCAGGCGGTAATGAAGTACAACAATACGGATTTCACATTGCTCGACACCCCCGGACATATTGACTTTTCGGCAGAAGCAGAGCGCACCTTGCAGGTTCTCGACTATGCAATTCTTGTAATCAGCGGCACAAACGGAGTTCAGAGCCACACAGCAACACTTTGGAAACTTTTGAAAAGATACAATGTGCCTTGCTTTATATTTGTAAATAAAATGGATCTTGACGGTGCAGACAAGCTTGCAATTATGGCACAGCTGAGAACAAATCTTCACGAAAACTGCGTTGACTTTACATATCAAAACACAGATTCTTTTCGTGAAAATGTAGCTGTTTGTGACGAGCAAATGCTTGAGAAATATTACGAAACCGAAATTATTGAAAAAGCTGATATTATCAGAGCGATTAAGGAGCGAAAGCTTTTTCCCTGTATGTTCGGCTCGGCGCTTAAACTTGACGGTGTGCGTGAGTTTCTCACTTTGCTTGACGAATACACACAAATGCCCGACTATCCGAGTGAGTTTGGTGCGAAAGTCTTTAAAATTGCCAACGATAATCAAGGCAACCGACTTACTTTTATGAAAGTAACGGGCGGAAGTTTAAAGGTTCGTGAAGTGCTGATTAGCGATAAAAACAAAAACAGCGAAAAGGTGAATAGAATAAGAGTATATTCGGGTGAAAAATTCACTGCGATTGACGAGGCGGCGGCAGGTACTGTCTGCGCAGTAACAGGCATTACTTTTGCAAAACCCGGTGACGGGCTTGGTGCGGAAGCGGATTCCGATTTGCCAATGCTTGAACCTGTACTCACATACAAGGTTGACCTTACAGACGGAACAGACCCACACACTGCACTTGCAAAACTTAAAATTTTGGAGAATGAAGATCCACAGCTTAATGTGGTGTGGAACAGCCGACTTGCGGAAATTCATATTCAGCTTATGGGCGAAATTCAGCTTGAAGTGCTCAAAAGTATAATTTACGAACGCTTTGGTATGAAAGTTGAATTCAGCACAGGCAGTATTATTTATAAAGAAACGGTTGATAATACCGTTGAAGGAGTAGGCCATTTTGAACCGCTAAAGCACTATGCAGAGGTACATCTGCTTATAAAACCGCTTAAGCGTGGCAGTGGAATTATCATTAATTCACGCTGTAAAGAAGATTTGCTCGACCGCAACTGGCAAAGACTTATACTAACTCATCTCCACGAAAAAACGCATCTCGGAGTTCTCACAGGCTCACCAATCACAGATGTAGAAATAACGCTTGTATCAGGCAAAGCACACGCCAAGCATACCGAGGGCGGAGATTTCAGACAGGCTACTTACAGGGCGGTACGACAGGGACTTCGCTCGGCAAAAAGCGTTTTGCTTGAGCCTGTTTATGAATTTACCCTTGAAGTACCAAACGAAAATATAGGCAGAGCAATGTCAGATATCCAGCGAATGTACGGCACATTTAATTCACCCGAAAGCAGGGGAGAAGTAACGGTGCTTAACGGAACTTGCCCTGTTTCAGAAATGCGAAGCTACACAAAAGAGGTTATGCAGTACACTCATGGCAAAGGCAAGCTCGCTTGTATTTTAAAAGGATATGAGCCTTGTCACAATGCCGAAGAGGTAATTGAAAGCATGGGTTATGATTGCGATGCCAATTCTGAAAATCCTTGCGGCTCGGTTTTCTGCTCACATGGAGCAGGTTACAATGTTGCGTGGAATGAGGTAAGCGAACATATGCACCTGCCGAGTGCGCTAACGCCTGCTACTGACGAATCAAAGAGCGTAAACAGCAAAACCGCCTTTGCAAAATGCAAAAATCAAGATGATGTTTTCGCACTTGACAAGGAGCTTATGCAAATTTTTGAACAAACCTACGGCCCCGTTACTCATAAAAAAGCGCCGGAAAGGCGCAAAGTAACTGCGGTATCTGCATTAGATAAAGCCGCTGAAAAGCTGAGAAAAAATCCGCAATTAAATGGTACGGAATACCTGCTTGTAGACGGATACAATGTGATTTTTGCCTGGGAGCACCTCAAAGAATTGACGGAGCGCAGTCTTGACGGTGCAAGGCAGGTACTTATAAATATATTGTGCAACTATCAGGGTTACAGCAAGTGCAATTTGATTCTTGTATTTGACGCCTATCGTGTTAAAGGGCAGTACAGAGAAGTGGAAACCGTAAACGGAATCAGCATTGTTTACACCAAAGAGGCTGAAACCGCCGATATGTATATTGAAAAAGTAACGCATAAGCTCGCTAAAAATAACCGAGTTCGTGTAGTAACCTCAGATGCGCTTGAACAAATGATTATACTCGGAAACGGTGCTTTGCGTGTGCCATCGCTTGCGTTTCTTGAAGAGGTAAGGCAAGCCGAAGAAGAAATCAGAAATATTATTAATAATAAGGATTAAAAAGCAGTCGGCAGATTTTGTGATTCTGTCGGCTGTTTTTTGTAAAATATTGACAAGAAAAGGCGGCGAATATATAATCAAATTACTGTAATTACTTTAAATTTTTGAGGTGATAATATGGAATTTTTATGTGATACTAATTATATATTGCTCCCTGCCAGCGACAACGCTCAAAATAAAAGATTGTATTTTTATATAGATAATGAGCTTGTCTATGATTTAGTCGTTAGACTTGATAACAATACACCCGACTATAAATTTCCTGTTGATTTAAAAAGATTTAAAGGTAAAAAAATAAAAATCACTTCGTCACCGATTGTCGATATTTGCTTTGATAAAGCCGAAGAAATCAGCTTTGAATATGACGGCAAATACAGACCGCTGGTGCATTTTACAGCCGCCAAGGGTTGGATAAATGACCCGAACGGACTTGTGTATGCAAACGGAAAATATCTAATGTATTTTCAGCACAATCCGGTTGCCACAACATGGGAAAATATGCATTGGGGCGGCGCATTCAGCGAGGATCTTATACATTGGAGAGAATTTGGAGATGTGCTGTTTCCCGATAAAGATGGAACAATGTTCTCAGGTTGTGCAATAATTGACAAGGATAACAGATGTGGTTTTCAGCAGGACGATACTCCTGTTATTCTGTATTATTACACAAGTGCGGGTCACACATCAGAAACTTCAAAGCATAAGCCTTTTACACAATGCCTTGCGTATAGCACAGACGGCGGAAAAACTCTGATTAAATATGACAAAAATCCTATAATAGAAAATTTAGCATACGAAAACAGAGATCCAAAGGTAATATACTATTCACCGCTTGACATCTACATTATGGTGTTATATCTTGACGGTCACAGCTTTGCAATTTTGAAATCCGAAAATCTCACTCAATGGCAAAAAATACAGGAAATAACAATGCCTGATGATTCCGAGTGCCCCGATTTCTATCCGCTTTCTGTTGAAAATGACAGCGATAACATTAAGTGGGTATTTTCTGCCGCCGCTGACAGATACTACTTAGGCAGCTTTGACGGCAAAAAATTTAAAATAGAAACCAAGCAAAAGAGATTAAACTTTGGCAATGCGTCCTATGCCGCTCAATCTTGGTTCAATACTCACGACGGCAGGCGCATACGCACAGCCTTTGCGTCGGCAGTTATTCCAAATAATCCGTTTGGAAGCTGCCTAAACATTCCGCAAAATATGACAATAAAAAAGATTGATAATAATATGTATCTTTCCGCATTGCCAATCGACGAGCTTAAAACACTCTATAAAGATTCTGTAACAATAAATAATGTTGCAATTTCAAATTCAAATCCATATATCAAAAGAATTGACAGTCGAGCCTGCGATATCAGCATAAGTGCAGATGTGTCAAATTCATTTTCATTAGAGCTTTTCGGTCTTAAAATCACTTATAACAGTAATAGTAAAACTTTATTCTGTCTTGATAAGTCCGCTCCGCTAAAATGTTGTGGAGATAATCTAAACTTGAGGGTAATATTTGATACCGTATATGCCGAAATTTTCGCTGATGACGGCACTGTATTTATGGGTATGACCTATATTCAGGACAGCAATCTCAACAGATTAGAAATAAATTCAGAAAAAGCAACTATTCACAATATCAGCATTTCAGAATTAAATTCAATCCACGAAAAAATTTAATATACGGCTTGAATATATCGACAAAATATGATATTATATATAAAGTTAATAAAATAATTTAAAACTTGGAGGAAAATTATGTCTGTTTCATATATGACACATCCGCTTATTCGCCACAAAATCACTTTACTCCGAAAAGAAAACACTTCTACAAACGAGTTCCGTAAACTTGTAGAGGAAATCGCTATGCTTATGGGTTACGAGGCTCTTTCTGACCTTGAAACTCAGGAAATTACAATTAAAACTCCGCTTGAGGAGTCTAAACAGCCTGTAATTTCAGGCAAAAAACTCGCTGTTGTGCCAATTCTTAGAGCAGGTCTTGGTATGGTCGGCGGCATTCTCGCTCTCGTTCCGTCTGCAAGAGTAGGTCACATCGGACTTTATCGTGACCCTGTTACCCATGAGCCTCACGAATACTACTGCAAACTCCCTGAGCCGATAGACCAGCGTCAGATCGTTGTTGTTGACCCAATGCTCGCAACAGGCGGTTCGGCAGTCGCAGCAGTAGATTACATTAAAAAGCATGGCGGCCAAAAGATTAAATTTATGTCTATCATAGCAGCTCCAAAGGGTGTAGAAACTCTTATGAAAGCACACCCCGACATTCAGCTTTATGTTGGAGCACTCGATCGTGAACTTGACGATAACGCATACATTCGTCCGGGCCTTGGTGATGCAGGCGACAGAATCTTTGGTACTAAATAATATTTTGAACTAATATTTATAAGGAGTAGCTGTAATCACGGCTACTCCTTTTTTGTGTTTTAAACGGTTCTATGATAAATGTTGGGGGTAATAATGCTATCTTAAAAATTTTATCAAGCTAAAAAGCCTTCCGCTTTGAGGGGAAGCCTTGATAACTTTATTCTTAACCCCAACTTTTGATAAAGAATCTTTTAAACTAAAACTTCAATTTAATATTTCATTTAGTTTATTTATTAGTTTTTCTTTCTCTCCGTTGCCATTTGTAGAAAATCTAATGTAAGGTATATTATATTTAGTTAAAATCGAATTTTTAAGTTTATCTCGTTCAAATTGTTGTGTCCCTATTTTATGGTAATTGTATCCATCAACTTCTACAACAAGAATAATCTTTTGAGTTATATGATTGTAAAGCAAAAAATCAAGATGTGTAGCTTTGTTCATTGCATATTTGTATTCTTCTACATTTAATAAATTAGTATCACGAATAATCATATTCAAAGGTTGATGACATATTATCCCGATTTCTGATCTTCCAAGATCCTTAATTGTATCGGTTATGAGTGAATACATAAGATTTTCTGAATCATACTCTGATATCTTTTTGTGATTTTTCAAGTATAATATTCTCTCTGATGTATATTGTGAATACAAATAATCAAACACTGAATAAAGCTTACTGTCGGAAACACTGAAATTTTGATATTCAATATAATTTATCAAATCACTAATATTTGAATCTTTCTTGACTTCATTTCCGGAAGTAACAATACAAAGATTATTTTTTGCTCTCGAAATTGCAACATTTAATAAATATGGATCATCAACAAAATCTGTTATTTCGTTGTCTACTGTTGTGAGTATTATTGCAGATTTTTCTCTGCCTTGGAATTTATGTACAGTAGCTATTGTAATATTTTTATTAGAAATTTGTTTATATAACTCATCTACTTGAGTATTATATGGCGCTATTATACCTATTTCATCTGGTGCGTAACTGAGCTTAGGTAATATTTCTTCATTAATTATGTCTATTTGTCGTTGATTATAGTGTTCTCTTGCATGGTTGCCTTTTGCTGACTTTATAACAGATAGTACATCCTTTTCGCCATTATCTTTAGTCATTATTATAAGTTCTCCGTTATAAAATTTTTGGTTACAAAAATTAATTATTTTAGGATGACAACGATAATGTTCTTTTAATAAAGTCCTTGGCGCAGTTGGAATAACATTACTTATTGACTGTAAAAAGCTAAAGCGTGAAATATCATAATTAGGCGATATTTCAAATTCCTTTAATAATAATTCTGCTTTTTTTATCTCACTTTTAGTCATAACATTAGGTAATTGTTTTGTATCTCCTACAATAACGGCATTTTTAGCATTAGAAATTGCAAGAGCGCCCGTAGCTATATCAACTTGAGATGATTCATCCATAATTACATAATCAAAATTAGCATTTTTGTTAAGACTACACCTCGAAGAAAAAGTTGTACTTAAAATAACAGGATATTCTTTTTGTACTTCCGTATATTTTCTCCATAAATCTTCTTTGTTAAATATTTTTCTATGCGCATTACTTTTATATTTATCATATATAGCATTGCAAAGAAATTTCATTGACATTTTAGTAAAAGATGTTGTTAATTGTTCAGCGTTTTTATTTTTCAGGGTTCTTTGCAGATAATCTATCTCATTAGTTAATTCATTAATTTTCAACTTATAAAAAGAAGTTTGAAGAATTAAAATTATTACACTCATATTTTCTTTATAGAACGAGCTTTCTTTTATACCATATAAAAATCTGCACTTTAATTTGAAAATAAATGGAATTTTATTAAAATTCTCTGCGATGAATTGAGATTCTTGCCAAAGTTGCATAACTTTATCTGAAGATTTCAATTTTGATTTTAAATTTATATTTATATTTGATTTTTCATTTTCTGATAGATATTCCGAAAAATACTTCCATTCTGTTTTAATTTTATTTAGTTCTTGTTTAGCAATTGCAATTCTTTCTTGATATTCAAAGATAGTGTTAAGTTCTGCATATTTTGTTTGAAGATCTTGCCAAAGTATATTGTTATCAGGGTAACTGTTTTTCCAGTTATTTAAATTAGGGTAAGTATCAATTTGTGATTTGATAAAATCATTTTTATTCTCATCTTTTCCAAGCATTGCTATTATAAAATCGAGATTGTATTTTTTGAATTTCTCTAAAATATTTTTAATAGCGGTATTGTTGTTTGATACTACCTGAACAGTTTTATCATATAAAATCAGGTTTGCAATTATATTGAGAATGGTTTGTGTTTTACCAGTTCCTGGTGGACCTTCAATTATACTAACTTTATTTTCTAAAGCATTCTTTACTGCTTTTATCTGACTTCGATTACAGCCAAATGGGAAAATAGGAGTTATATCTAAATTTGAAGATAATGTATTGTTATTTTCAGGGTCAAGATAAGAGGCAAGTACTGTGTTTTCATTTATATATGTGATACTTTTATACTGATTTGAGAGCAGATTTTCACCGTTCGTCGACTTTATTGAGGACAATTCTGAACAGCGAAACAGGTACTCAAAAATATTTTTTGCCTTTTTATTTCTTAAAACAGACTTACTTATTGATAGTTCATTAAAAACATAATCATTTTCACAGCCGTTTTCAAAAATAATGTGCCAAAATTCATCAAATATATATATTTCAGAAATATTGTATAACATTTTACCATTATATGAAATTATAAAGTCATTTGGATTGAGTACTTTTGGATTCATCAACCATCTGACATTAAGATAATTATACGAATAAGTTTTATTATTATAAAAAGTAATGTCATATTTATGTGTGTAAATATTATATTTACAATATTTTGTATCAGAAGTAATAATTTTCCCATTTGCAATTATTAAATTAGCTTTAGTATTCATATTTTTCTCCAAATTAAAATATAAAATAATTATACACTAAATCACAAATGATGACAATAGATAATCATTTATTTTTGAATATTGCATTAATTTGCTTATTATAATAAATTACTTCTGAATATATGTTGAAAATTTAAAATATCACTAAAATAATGCAACAAATTATAAAAAACTGTTGATTTTAATAAAACTATATGCTACAATAATAGCACAAGATACACAAACAACAATGCAATATCACACAACTGCGTTTGCATATGCAAGCAAGGAGGCATTTATGAGTAACACAGTAAAAAAATCTAACATCAAAAAAATTTTAGTCCGAATCATTTCAATTATTCTCATACTTATTATTCTGCTTGGCGGAGTATTTACTGCTATTTATTTTACGAGATTTCAAACAATATCTACAATAAGAAAGGTTACAGACTATGATGATTTCAATGTTTATAAAATGAATGTAAAATATGATTATAACCTTGATAACATCATTGAAAAGGGCATTACCGATGACCAAAGTTTTGTAAATGCTATTGTCGGGGAATCCTTGCCATTTCTGCCTATCAGCATAAAAGCGCCCAAGTTTGCGTGCAGTGCATTTACAATGACTGCGAGCAACGGCGATGTACTTATGGGTCGCAACTATGATTTTAAAAATGATTCCTCGGCTTTGCTTGTGTATTGTTCGCCAAAGGACGGCTACAAGTCTGTTGCGACAGCTGCACTCGATAATATTAAAGCTAATGTTGCCGACAAGAATATAAAATCAAAGCTCACTTGTCTTACAGCGCCGTTTATCTGTCTTGACGGAATGAACGAAAAAGGCGTTTCTATTGCAGTTCTTACCCTTGACAGTGACCCTACTCGTCAGAATACAGGCAAGCAAACCATCGGCACAACTCTTGCAATCCGACTTGTGCTTGACAAAGCCGCATCTACGCAAGAGGCAGTTGATTTGCTCGGCGAATACGATATGTTCGCAACAAGCGGCAGAGATTATCATTTTTATATTACAGATTCAAGCGGTGACGGCATGGTAGTGGAGTACGATTGCAACAGCGCCGACAGAAAACTAACCGATACACCAATTCGCACAATAACTAATTTCTACGGAATGTATATTGATAAAGTTCAGCCAAACCAAAAGAACGGCATTTACGGTCATGGCAAGGAGCGTTATGACAAAATTGAGGCTGTTTTTGAAGAGGAAAAAACTAACTACACAACAGATTCCGCATGGAAAGCCTTAAAAGCAGCAGCGCAGCTCCCAAATCCCGAAGATGTCACAAGCAACACACAGTGGTCAATAGTGTATAACGATACAACCCTGACCGCCGACATAGTCCTCCGCCGTAATTGGGAAGATATCTATTCCTATGACTTGAATTATTAAATCAGATATTATAAATTTAAAAATCCCCCTCATATGTCATTTAGCATATGAGGGGGATAAACTTAAAAGGGTATCAGTACTTTTATGTACTAATATCCTTTTTTGGTGCAGGTAACATACTTTTGTTTTAGGAAAAACTTTTTACCTCGCCTATTGCGGCTTGTTCATAGTCAAAGTATCATCAACGCTCTCGCTAAAAACAGGCTTGGTATTTTCATACAGAACCGTACCGCAAGAAGAGCAAGCGAGAATTAACGCTTGATGAAATCCGTGATATGTTCGGTTCTGAAAAATATAGTCACAACGAATACAAAAATCCTGTACTGCACAGCTAAAAAAAGAGGGAACAGCCGAAAAGTTGTTCCCTCAAACTAAAATTAACTTTTAAAATTTATTTAACGGCAGAATAGATTTACATAAATTTTGAAAGTTATTTTAAAATAATATTGAATTTTCACATATTGTATGCTAAAATAAAAATGCCAAACAAATTTAATTATAATGCTTACACAAGTGTGTATTTTTATTTCGGTAAAAATGCAGGCTCTATTTCAGCATACTTGTAGTAAGCGTTGAATTTGTTTGGCGACAAAAGGGCTATGTGTTTTTCGAGGTGCGTAGCTTGTTCTATGCACCTTTTTTATTAGAAAAACGGTGATGTTTTAAATTTTTTCAAAGTTTTTAAATTTTTTTAAAAATTTTCAAAAAATTTCTCGAAAAAATGAACTTTTTTGACATTTAAAGTGTCTAATATACAGAGCTTACAGCATAAGCCCTTTGTCGCCTAATATGTTAAAAAAGAGGAAATGAAATTTTATGAAAACTAAAAAACGAAAATGTCTTGTAATGCTGATTGCAATGTTAGTGCCAATGACAAGCGTTACATTAAGTGGTTGTAACGGAAAGAATGAAGTTTCAAACGCTACACCCAACCAAGCAACTACGCAAATCACTACACAGCAAATAACTACACAGGAACAAACAAAACCAACGGTTGCAGAAACTACACAAGCTCCTAAGCCAGATTATCACGAAGCCTATCAAGCGTATAAAACCGTTTTGAAACAAAATGCCTTTGAAATCAGAGCGTATGATTATCAGAACAAAACAGATGAGTCAAAGCAAATTGTTTTTGAGGATATAATGGGAGATGATACTCCTGAACTGATATTTGTTAAGTCTTATGAAGATACCTACAATGATTATACATATGTAACGCTTAATATCTATACTTATTCTGACGGAGAATGTAAAGAGATTTCTTTTAAAGACAGGGACAATTACCAATTGCAATCATCACTTCAACGAACATATGACCCGTACATTTTATTTAAATCATCTGACGGTAAAGACTTATACTTGTTTACACAACGAAGATTGACAAATAATGTTTGTAAAATTTTCAAATTTACAACTGATAATTGTGAAGAAAATGAAATTGATTTTAAAATGATTATGGAACAGACAAAAACTGAGATTCCTAATATCAGCAATTTAGGCAACCTGTTTGATGAAGAAGTCGGTTACGATAAATGTGATAAGTATAAATACGATATTCTTGATAATATGGGTTCTTTGCTGTTATACAGTGATTATCTGGATAGTGATTACGGCAATTATTACAGCCCTGAGAAATGCAAAGGTATGTCATATTCAGAAGCAATGTCTTTTTTAGCTAAGTATGACAGCGACTCCCAAAACAACGCAGATTACAGTCCGATAGCAGGATTTTACAGGGTTATTAAAAACGGTATGGTTAGCAGTACGGTTGAAATAGCTGATGACGGTACATTTAAATGTGAAGTCAAAGGCTTTTCGGCAGATAAATATTATGAATCTGTATGCAGTGGCGTTATTACAAATCTTAAAAAGATAAGTGATAATAAGTATACCTTTAATTGCAGTGATACTGTTATTGATGATGAGCCTGAAACAAGATATATAAACGGCAAAGAGTGGACGATAGAACGCTGTGATAATGATTTTGACACAACCGATGAATTAACTCTTTACACTGAAGGTACTTATCCTACTGATATGAGAGAAAAAGATTATCAAAATTATAAATTCTGGAACAGAAACAATTCAGAAAATCCCATACCGAATAAAATGATATTTCTTGATAACGGTTCAATTTATGATTTGAGCAGTAAAAATTGATTTTTTAAAAATTTTCAAAAAATTTCTCGAAAAAATGAACCTTTTTGCGTTTTGGATTGTCTAATATATAGGAACGCAAAAAATCATAAAAAGGAGGAAATATTATGAAAACAATCAAAGAGCTTGTATTGAGTGCTAAAAACGGCAATAAAAAAGCATTTGATAAGCTGTATGAGCTTACACATAATGATGTGTGGTACAACTGCCTTTCTTTGCTCAAAGATGAAGAAAACGCAAAAGACATAATGCAGGAAACCTACATTACAGCTTTTTTGAAGCTTGACACACTCAATGATGAACAAAAGTTTTGCGGTTGGATTATATCAATAGCTGTAAACAAATGCAAAAACAAATTGAAAGGAAAGGTGGAATATCGGATAGATGATGAAGTTCTGATTACAGAAGCAGAAACAGATGAGTTAATGCTACCCGAGGAGTACATAACCAAAACCGAAAAAAGAAAAGTACTTTTACAGATTATAGAAGACACACTTTCATTCAATCAGTATCAGACTGTTTTAATGTTTTATTTTGATGAAATGTCAATTTCTGAAATTGCACAGGGACTTGAAATTTCAGAGGGAACGGTAAAATCTCGCCTTAACTCTTCAAGAGCAAAGATGAAAACCGCAATTGAAGATTACGAAAAAAAGAGCGGTGACAAGCTTCACGGCGTTGTTGTTGTACCTTTCTTTACAACTATTTTCAAGGAAGAAGCAAAGAGCCTTGCAGTACCGAACATTACAATCAAGCTCCCGAACGGACAGACACTTGCGACCTCTGCAACAAAAGGCTTTGCGACAGGTGCAAAGTCAACAGTATCATCTATCGTAAAGGCAACAGCAACTGCAACAGTAAAAACAAAGGTAATCGCAGTTGTCTGCGTTGCTACAATACTTGCAGGCACATCAGCAGTCGGCATAAGCATTCTTGCAGGCTGTAACGCTGAGAAAGAACCGACAGAACCGTCAGTAATATCTTCAACTGTACAGACTTCAACTGTATCATCTGAGGTTAGCAAGGCTATTGAGGATAACGGTCTAAAAATTGATAAAGACGGCAACATTACTGACAAAGACGGTAAAAAAGTTGAAGTAAAAGACGGCAAGGTAGAAGTTAAGACTGACGACGGTAAGACAGTAACTGTTAAGGCAGATGAAGTAAAGACAACAGTATCTTCCAATGAGAACAAAAATACAAACAAGGGTAACACCGAAAAGAAGGAAGAAACCTCAAAAACCAACACATCATCATCTAAGACAGATACAAAGAAGGACGAGCCGAAGGAAACCACATCAAAATCAGATGGAAATTCTGAAAACTCTAACGATGGAAAGACTTGGCACGACGCAGTGTACAAGTACTATAAACACCACGACGCTGTAACAGTATATCACGATGCTGTTACAAAACATCACGATGCAGAGTGGGTTGTAACAGGTACTCGTGAGGAACCAGTATATGAATGGGTAAGCTATGATGTATGCAATGACTGTGGTATGAAGTTAGTAGATGCTAACCAGAGAAAAACCCATCTTCTTTGGGAGTTAAGAGAAAATGGTGGCAGAGGTTCATACCATACTGAAGAAGAGTATGTACAGACAGGCACTAAGACAGTAGAAGATGGTCATTGGAAAAAAGCTTATGACGAAGTTATTACTCCAGCTTGGACCGAGACAATCACTCCAGCTTATGATGAGGAAGTATCTTCAACAGATAAGTGAGATAGAAAAGAACTTGTTAGACCAGCTGGTCGGTATTAATAGACAATATCTACTTTAATCATAGTTTAACATTTCAAGGGAAGAGGACTCGATATTGAGTCCTTTTTTCTTTTGTATAGAAAATTATCTTTTTATACAAGAAAGTATTTAACTAAAATATAATAAAATGATAGGAAAGGTTGTAAAGTATATGGGTTTTGATGATTGCTTAATATTATTGTTTAACTATTTAGTAGTAGTAGTAACTTCGTGTGTGTTAAATTTAAATGATTGGTATAAGAGGGGCAACCATAGTGTGGCTTGTAGTGTACTGATGACTGTTCTTTAATGGAAGATGTGAATATGAATTGTGGCTTGTTCATAGTCAAAGTATCATCAACGCTCTCGCTAAAAACAGTCCACCGGACTGTTTTCTTAACGCTCGTCTTCAAGTCCTGAAAGAAAATAAACAAAATTTAAGAGGTATTAATACTTATGTGTACTAATACCTCTTTGTGGTGCAGGTAACAGGACTTGAACCTGCATGAAATTGCTTTCATATGGACCTGAACCATACGCGTCTGCCAATTCCGCCATACCTGCTTATTTATTAATTTTTGTTTTTGTGACAGGTTAGTCTGCCTGCATATAAAATAAATTAATAACATTATGATTATAACAAATATTAGCGGAATTGTCAATTAATTAATAAATATTTTTTGCTGATATCCTGCTCACTCTAAATTTATTTAATGATAAAGGCTGAGTCCGATTTATATTATTATTTTTTCTCTCCAAACCTCTTAGACGGGCGGTATATCATAAGTGCTATGAATATCAGCACTGCTGTTGTGGAAAGGCTGACGGGGTAGGCGGTCATTATTGCAGCAAAGGTTCGGTTTGCTGGGAATACAGTGTTTATCCACACTATTCGCAGCACGCATACGCCTACGGTAGTGAGAATTGCAGGAACAAGCGAAAGTCCGAATCCTCGCAAATATCCTGACATTACCTCATATAGCATTGAGAATATGTAAGCTATAAAAATAATTACAAGTCTTGTATAGCCTATTTCTATTACTTCGGGGTCGTTGTTGAATATTGACAGCAAAAACTTTCCTGTTATAAGCACTATAAAAATTGCCGTTCCCGATGCGATTGCGTCCTCAATAAGGCAGAGGAAAAGCGTTTTCTTGCAGCGGTCAATTTTATTTGCGCCAAAGTTTTGTCCTACAAAGGTTGTGCAAGCCTGACTAAACGAGTTCATCACATTGTAAGCGATAATCTCTATATTGAATGCCGCACTTGAGGCAGCTATTACGGTAGTACCAAGGCTGTTTATCGCACCCTGAATTACAATATTCGCAACCGCAAACACCGCACTCTGTATGCCTGCCGGAAGTCCTATCTGCATAATTTTCGCAAAGACTTTTCCGTCTATTCTTAATTTTTTAAATTCTACTTTTATGTATTTGTCGCTTTTTACGAGCTTTATATAAAGAATACCTGCGCTCACAACATTTGCAAGCACTGTTGCGGTTGCTACTCCGTTTACCGACATTTTAAGTACGATTACGAAGAACAGATTAAGCAGTACATTCAAAATTCCCGACAGCGTAAGTGCAATCAGCGGCATTTTGGTTTCGCCTATACTTCTGAATATTGCCGCCTCAAAGTTGTACAGCAGTATTACGGGCATACCGAGAAAATATATTCTCAAGTACAACAGTGCAAGCTCAAGCACATCATCGGGTACATTCAGCACCGTAAGCAACGGCTCGGCTATAAGTTCGCCGATTATCGCAACCAATACACCGCCGATTACCGACACTACCATAGAAGTGTGCACGGCTTTTTGCACCGTCTGTTTGTCATCTCGACCGACAGCGTTTGCTATTACTACATTTGCGCCAAGCGCTATGCCGATAAATAAGTTCAGTATCAGACCGATAATCGGGCTGTTTGCTCCTACTGCCGCTACCGCTGCGGTTTTGTCGGTTTGTGCAAAGTTGCCTACTATTGCTATATCGGACGCATTAAAAAGCTGTTCGAGTATTCCCGTTGCCGCAATCGGCAGGGCAAAAACAGGCAGTTTGTTCCATATACTGCCGTTGAGCATATCAAGTTTTTGCTTTTTTAATTCTTTTTCCATTCAATCCACCTTTTTGTTTCACATAAATTCATACTATATAGATTATATTCCTAATTTTTACAATTTTCAACTGTTAAATGGTTGCATATAGACATAAGGTTTATTATAATATAAGGAAAGAAAAATTATGAAATGAAAAGATGAAATGAACATTTGCATTTATAGGGGTGGCATTATTTATGGAAATGGATAAACTAAAGCCAAAACAAAGTGCTTTTATTACAAGGGTTGGCGGTGACGGAGCATTAAGACACCATTTGCTTGATATGGGACTTACACCCGGCACTGAAATTACTTTGCAGAAAATAGCGCCGATGGGCGATCCGATTCAAATTGAAGTGAGAGGCTATGAGCTTACGCTCCGACTTGATGAGGCTAAGAAAATTGAAATTGAAAACATACACGAACGAAAAGTTGTTGCCGACAGCAAACCGCAAAGGCATAATTCTATTCCGCATCCACGAGTAGGCGAGCTTGGCGAGGCAAACGATTATCATATTCACGATGAAAGCAAAGCACTGCCGAAAGACAGCAAACTTACATTTGCGCTTGCAGGAAACCAAAACTGCGGCAAAACCACTTTGTTTAATCAGCTTACGGGCGCTAATCAGCATGTGGGCAATTTTCCGGGTGTTACCGTAGACAGAAAAGACGGCACAATTAAAAATCACCCTGAGGCAACAGTTACCGACTTGCCGGGTATTTACTCATTGTCGCCGTATTCGAGCGAAGAAATAGTTACACGAGATTTCTTGATAAAAGATAAGCCGAGCGGAATTATAAATATTGTAGACGCCTCAAACCTTGAGCGAAATCTATGCCTTACTATGCAGCTTATGGAACTTGGTATTCCTATGGTGCTTGCGCTGAATATGATGGACGAGGTGCGAGAAAACGGCGGAAGTATCAGAGTAAACGAGCTTGAGCAAATTCTCGGAATACCTGTTATTCCTATTTCAGCCGTAAAAAATGAGGGTATAGACGAGCTTGTAAGTCACGCACTTCATGTGGCAAGATTTATGGAAAAGCCGGGGCGAATAGATTTTTGCACAGACAGTGTAGATAAAAAAGACCCTGTCGGAGCGGTTCACCGCTGCATACACGCCGTAGTGCATATGATAGAGCCTGAGGCAAAGCAATCGGGACTGCCGCTGCGATTTGCCGCAACCAAGCTGATAGAAAACGATGTGCCTATTGAAAAGCTGCTTAACCTGACTGATGACAAAAAGCAGGCATTTGAGCACATTGTATCCGTAATGGAAGATGAAACGGGACTTGACCGAGAGGCCGCCATTTCAAATATGCGATTCAGCTTTATAGAAAAAATGTGTCAAAAAACAGTTGTCCGTCCGCACGAAAGCAAAGAGCATAAGCGAAGTATGAAAATTGACCGATTGCTTACGGGCAGATATACCGCTATTCCTTGCTTTATTGCAATTATGGCACTCATATTCGTTATGACATTTAACCTTGTGGGCGCATGGCTCTCTGACCTAATGAGTTTAGGCGTAGATTCTGTTATATCGCTTATAGACAACGCACTCACCGCCGTACAGATTAACCCTGTTGTGCATTCGCTTGTGGTAGACGGCATATGCAACGGTGTGGGCAGTGTAATCAGCTTTTTGCCTACAATCGTAACTCTGTTTTTCTTTTTGTCTATTCTTGAGGATACAGGTTATATGGCAAGGGTTGCCTTTGTAATGGATAAGCTGTTAAGAAAAATAGGACTGTCGGGCAGAAGTTTTGTGCCAATGCTTATAGGCTTTGGCTGTTCTGTTCCTGCAATTATGTCAACACGAACACTCTCAAGCGAAAGAGATAGAAAAATGACAATCCTGCTCACTCCGTTTATGAGTTGCAGTGCAAAACTGCCGATTTATTCGCTGATTATAAGCGTATTTTTCCCAAGGCAGTATCAGGCGCTTGTAATGGTGGGACTATACATATTCGGCATTATTTGTGCCATTATTTATGCTTTGATTTTAAAAAGCACAAAGTTCAAGGGCGAGCCTGTTCCGTTTGTAATGGAGCTGCCTAATTACCGACTTCCATCGGCAAAGAGCGTTGTGCATCTCATTTGGGAAAAGGCAAAGGGATTTATAGAAAAGGCATTTACAATTATTTTTGTAGCGTCAATTATAATTTGGTTTTTGCAGACCTTTGACGCAAAATTTAATGTTGCCGAATCACCCGAACAGAGCCTGCTTGCAATGATTGGCAGCTTGGTTGCTCCTATTTTTGCTCCGCTCGGATTTGGCGATTGGCGAGTATCAACAGCTCTCATTACAGGCTTTACAGCAAAAGAAAGCGTTGTGTCTACACTTACTGTACTTATGGGCGGAAATGCCGAGCATGTAAGTACATTGTTTACTCCTTTTACCGCCGCTGTATTCCTTGTATTTACTTTGCTTTACACTCCTTGCGTTGCCGCTATTGCAACCGTAAAGCGAGAAATGGGCGGCACTAAGGCGGCTGTCGCAACTGTTATTATTCAGTGCGCAATCGCATGGTGTGTGGCTTTTCTTATTCACGCAGTCGGTCTTGCCTTTGGCTTGGCTTAACGGAGGGCGAATATGGATATACCGAGTATTATAATTTTAGTAATTGTAGCTCTTTTGGTTATTCTCGCCGTAAGAAAAACTAAAAAGGATAAGATGATTTCAAAGTGTGGCGGTAATTGCTCAGCCTGCACGCTAAAATGCAATAAAAAATAATTTAAGCAAGGCGGTTTAATTTCCGCCTTGCTTTTTTGTGATTACCAAATGGCATAGCAAGCAATTTGAAATAGGCATTAGACATTTGTAAAACAAAGGAGTATAATATAAATACAGTTTAAATACAAGCTGAATTTCTTTGAAAGGTTGATTATAATGAAAAAGTTAATAGCATATTTTTCGCCAAGCGGTAACACTAAGGCAATGGCAGAAAAACTTGCAAAGGCAACAGGCGCAGACTTGTTTGAAATCAAGCCGCAGACGCCTTACACAAGAGCCGACCTCGACTGGACAAACAAAAACAGCCGTTCTTCGGTTGAAATGAACGATAAAAGCTATCGTCCGCAGATTGCTCAGCTTCCTAACAGTCTTGCTAATTACGATACAATTTTTATCGGTTTCCCAATCTGGTGGTATGTTGCTCCAACAATTATCAACACATTTGTAGAAAATGTTGACTTAGACGGTAAAAAGGTTATTCCGTTTGCAACTTCCGGCGGCAGCGGAATGGGTAAGACTTTGGCAAATCTAAAGCCAAGCTGCCCGGGCGCAAATTGGGTTGAGGGTAAAGTAATCAACGGTATGAGCGAAAAAGCCCTTGCCGATTGGGCAGAAAAGCTCTAAGGAGATACTATGCAGGCACTCGACAGCCTTGTTAAGTCGGGCAAGGTTCGTGCTTTGGGTGCGTCTGCCATGTACGGATACCAATTCTACAATATGCAGATGTGCGCTAAGGACAACGGATTTACTCCTTTTGTATCAATGCAAAATCATTACAGCCTGTTATATAGGGAAGACGAGCGAGAGCTTATTCCTATTTGTGACCAAATTAATGTTGCACGCACTCCGTACAGTCCGCTTGCGGCAGGCAGATTATGCCGTACTCAGTGGCATACCGATACAAAGCGCAGTATTACCGACACAACGGCGGCAGGCAAATGTGATTCTACCGAAAGCGCAGATTATAAAATAGTTCTGCGAGTAAATGAGCTTACCGAAAAATACGGCAAATATTCCGAAAGATGTAGACAAGGGATGGTTTATGTTTTTTGTAACCATTTTAAATCATATGTATTGGGTACTCGGCGGAGTTTTCGGCTCGCTTATCACAATAAAACTTGAGGGACTTGGCTTTGTCACTATAATATGATAACTGCGTAAGCAATAGTGATTGTTTATCATTGAGCTTTGATAAATCAGACATTCTTAATCTCCTTTACAAGTTCATCAGATGAAGTGATACCAAAATTTTCAACTTTCAAATAAGATTTAACGCAGTTATAAGACGACCAATCGTCATTATAAGTTCCTATTATGCATTTTAAAGTTTTGTCAATATCAGCAGTATCTCCAACTGTCTGTATAACTTCTAAATTAATGTGTTCCGGTGAATACGAGCATATTAAGTTATATATCTCAAAAATCAAATCTTTTATTTCGGTGATTTTCTTGTCTGTTTTGAAAATAATTGCTGCGTCAAAAATCTTATTGCTTTTCAGTAAATCATCGGCATCAGTATTAACAGCGTAATCATAGCTTAAAGATTTATCGCCATAAATTAAAATACCGGTATATACATCAATGTTATAACTTGATGTATTAAATTTACTTTTTATAAAATCAACTACTCTATCACTAATAATCGCCCTGCTGTAATCATCGTATATTTTATCACTGTTCTTTCTATTGGCACTGTTATACACATAAAAATCAATTTTTCCGTCCGTAAGTCTTAAAATATTTCTGTAAGTTTCATCTTTTGCAAATGTAAAGTCCACTACATCAAAATTCATATTATATTTATTTTCAGCATAACTTTTCATTTCTTCAAGTTTAGCTTGCCTTTCGGAAAAGTTTAAATTCATACACCCGCACACTCCGGTCATCAATAAAATTGCAGTTAATAAAAGGCATATCAGCTTTGTTTTTTTCATATCTGCCTCCGAGAATATTTTTATCTCTTGTAAATCTAAAGTATTTTATCATTTTAAAAGACAAAAGTCAACAAAGCAAAATTAAGTATCAACAATTACATAGATTATAGTTTTACAAAAATAAACAATTATTAAACATTATACTTGACAAGATATATTGAATTTTTGTATAATGGCAACAGTTTGTTTTAGGAGAGTTTCTATGGAAAGAGAAAGTTTTAAGTCACGGCTGGGATTTATTCTCGTAAGTGCAGGCTGCGCAATCGGCATCGGCAATGTTTGGAGATTTCCTTATGTTGCAGGTGAAAACGGCGGCGGTCTTTTTGTTTTGCTCTATCTTATTTTTCTCGTTCTTATGGGTATTCCCGTATTGACAATGGAGCTTGCAGTGGGCAGAGCAAGCCGAAAAAGCGCCGTACTCGGCTACAAAAAACTTGAAAAGCCAAAAAGCAAATGGCATATTCACGGTTGGTTCTGTATGCTTGGCTGTTATCTGCTGATGATGTACTACACAACCGTTTCAGGGTGGATGACAAGCTATTTTTACAAATTTGCAACAGGCACTTTTGAAAGCGGAATGACCTCTGAGCAAGTCAGCGGTGTATTCTCTCAGTTGCAGTCAAACCCGATTGAAATGGTTATATGGATGGCTATTATTACCATACTCGGCTTTTTGGTGTGCAGCAGAGGTATTCAAAAGGGAATAGAAAAGGTGAGCAAGGTTATGATGATTGCTTTGCTTGTGCTCATTCTCGCACTTGCCGTAAACAGCATTTTGCTTAGCGGTGCAGGCGAGGGACTTAAGTTTTATCTTGTTCCCGATTTTGAAAAAGTATCCGAAATAGGTATCGGCAACATTGTTTCCGCCGCTATGAATCAGAGTTTCTTTACTTTGAGCCTCGGCATTGCGGCTATGGAAATTTTCGGAAGTTATATGTCAAAGGACAATACTCTTCCGGGCGAGTCCGTGAAAATCTGTGCACTCGATACTTTTGTGGCAATTATGGCGGGACTTATTATTTTTCCTGCGTGTTTCTCTTACGGAGTTGAGCCTGACCAAGGCCCTGCACTCATATTTATTACTCTGCCGAATGTCTTTGTAAATATGGCGGGCGGTAGAATTTGGGGCACGCTGTTCTTCCTCTTTATGACATTTGCCTGTTTCTCAACAATCATTGCCGTGTTTGAAAATATTATTTCGTTCTGCATTGATATGTTCAAAATCAGCCGCACAAAATCAGTGATTATCAACGCCGTTATAATTCTGATTGCAAGCCTGCCTTGCGTTTTCGGATTTAACATTTGGAGCGGTTTTGAATTGTTCGGACAGAATGTTCTCGGTATTGAGGACTTCCTCGTAAGCAACATTCTGTTGCCTGTAGGTTCACTTATTTACCTGTTGTTCTGCGTTACAAAATTCGGTTGGGGATTTGACAATTACCTTACTGAATGTAATACAGGCAAGGGTATGAAATTTTCAAGATTTTTAAAGCCTTATTTCCAATTTGTACTTCCTGTACTTGTACTAATTGTACTTGTGCAAGGATTTATTGAATGACAACTACTTTTATAGTCCTTTCTTAAAAATCCCCATACTGCATTGTTGGTATGGGGATTTGTCCTCTTTAAAAAGCATAACACATCCCATACCGCTAAAATGCAGTATGGGATGTGCTGTTTATAATGCTGTTTAATTTTAAAAATCATCATCAATGTCATCAAAATCATCATCAAAAGCGCTGTCTTTGTCGTCCTCGTCATTGTCGAATGCACCCATCATATTGAGAGCTATAAACTGCTCACCAACATCTGTTTTGCTGTCGCCGTTAAAGTCGAAAAAGCCGCCGAATAAATCATCAAAAAAGCCCATAAAATCATTCCTTTACATTAAATAATATTGTTATTTGCTTTCTTATTGTTGTAATTATTTATCTTTGTTAAAATAAATTGCACTAATTAGCACAATTTTTCTGGTTTACGCCGTATAGTCGAGGTGATATTATGAAAAATATAAAAAACTTTTTCACTTTACCAAACGAGGTGTTTTGCCTTATGCTTACTCCGTCAGAGCTGTCTGTACTCAGCTATCTTGTGCGTTGCAGTGACGATACGGGAGTGTGTTTTCCGTCGGTACACACCATTGCAACCGCCTGCTCAATGTCTGACAATACGGTAAGAAAAAGCATACGAAAACTTGAGGACAGAGAAATTATAACAAAATCGGGTGGTTTTCGTGCAAGCAAATTCGGAAAGGCGCAGAATACTTCGTTTATTTATGAACTGAATCCAAACCTTTACAGCGAAGGCTTTGCAAGAGAAAACCTTGTAGATTACTTTACAAAGAGGAACGCTCAGCCTTAAAAAATAATGAAGTAAAGTGCTTAAAATATTGAGTAACACCGATTAATTTTTTGCACCGCTCTGCTTCATTTTCTGAACCCTAATAAAACTAAATAAACAAGAATAATTTAAAAATACTAATTGAACACTCCTGAGCGGCAGCCGTTTGCGAGTGAATTTTGAATTGTTAAGAATTGCTTATACAAGAAAATATTTTTCTTTATAAAAATCTCTAATTTTAAAAAAAGCGAAATAAATTTGTGTTTATTTATACTTGAATATTAGCACAACGCAGGAAATTTTGCAAAATATTTTACAAAGATAATTATTGTATTTTGCTATGATTTTTTAATAAAAGCAAATTATCAGGTAAATTGTCAATTTAGCTAAAAAGGTTAAAAATTATTCAAATACCCTGTGTACAATGAAATCAGATGTTCATTTATTGTCAATTTATATGCAGTAGTTAATTATTTCACAATGTTTGCTTGCATTGGCATAAATAAAATGCTATTATTAAGTTAAGGTATTTAGAAAGGACGAAAATTATGAACAATTCTAAGACAGTTAAAAAGAGCGTTGCGGTTATTATAGCAGTTGTTATTGCTGTTGTAATGGCAGCCACATCGGTAATTTGCGTTGCTCTCACATCAAACCAAAGCACAGGCAACACAAGATATTTAAAAGACGCAAAAAGCGTTGTTACTGAGTTTGTAAACAATGAAGCATATAACGAGTACGCTTATTCAGACGGACTTTTTGCAAAGGCAAACATCGTATCTGAATGCGTAAACGAGCTTACTACTCCTGAGGCAGGGGAAACAATTTCCAAAAGCCTCGGTCTTAACAATTTTATCGTAACAGATCCTGACGGCAACATCATCAATGCAACCGAGCAGGAAAAGGTTGGCAAGAGCATTTATGACTTTGACAACACAAAGGATTTTAAAACAGTTTTAAAGGGCATTACCTACAAAACAACTTCAGAGCCTAAAGCCGTAGAGGGCGAGAGCGGTGTTTACAATGTAATGGCTTGCGTAACCCGTTCGGTTGGCGGCATCGTAATTATTGATATTGACACAGACACATATACAGCTGTTACTGGAGAAAAACTTGCAGACGAGTGTAAGGGTGAAACTATCATTGCCAAGGACAGTAAAATTGTGAGTTCAAGTTTTGACCTTGGCGGTGCTAATGAGCTTTCAAGCCTCGGCGTTACGGATTCAATGCTTAAAGCAAAGGACTTTACACTTACAGTAAACGATAACAAATATACACTCAGCGCTGAAAATGTTGAGGGCTACACTGTAATCAGCGGTACTGTAAAAGAGGACAGCGGATTTAACTACATTTACGGCGCAGTTGTTCCTGCCATTGCATTTGCTGTAATGATTGTACTTGCAGTTGTAGTTTTTTCAGCCGTTTCAAAGGTTAAAGAAGAAATTAAGTAAGTTATTTCAATAAAATACACGGTAAAAAAGCGAGTGGAAGTTTAATGCTTTTACTCGCTTTTTGCTTAAATTGCATAAATGGAAAGTATTTGTGGGCTTTGCCCACACCCACGACCTTTGAAAAGGTCTACCAAATTTTTATAATTGCTTTTCCAATTTATTCCGCTAAATCATAATTTACTAATGCTAAAATTCAGAGCAGAACGCAAAAAGCAAAAAAATAAAAACCACTGCAAAAATGCAGCAGTCTTTAAAAAATATGACTGTATCTGTAAGCCGGGTTCTGTCGTGAACAGCTATCTATCTTGGCAGCCCGTTGCCGGAACTGCTCAATGCCACCTCCTAAGGACACGCCGAGCAAGCGTATAATGTCCTACCACGGTGTTGCTTCAAATAGGGTTTACACGGCAGATAACTCTCGCTATCTCCGGTGAGCTCTTACCTCACCTTTCCATCCTTACCACAAAAGTGGCGGTAATTTTCTGTTGCACTATCCCTGGAGTCGCCTCCGGCGGCCGTTAGCCGTTATTTTTGCTCTATGAAGCCCGGACTTTCCTCGCAAAACGCCTTTCGGCAATTTCCCGCAGCTGTTCAATACACTCATATCTATAATACTATATGATTTTTTGCAAAATGTCAACTTAAATTTTCATAAAATAGCTTGATATATCCGCTTTTTCAGTTTATAATAAATAAAGATTTGTAACAAAGGAGAGTTTATAATGGACATCAGACAGAAATCACTCGAAAAGCATTACGAGTGGAACGGTAAAATCGAGGTAGTTTCACGAGTTCCTATTACTAATGCTGAGGATTTATCTCTTGCATATACACCGGGCGTTGCCGAGCCTTGCCTTGAAATTCAGAAAGACTACAACAAGTCTTTTGAGCTTACAAGAAGAAACAATCTCGTTGCAGTAGTAACAGATGGTACAGCTGTTTTAGGTCTTGGCGACATCGGCCCTGAGGCAGGTATGCCTGTTATGGAGGGCAAATGCGCACTCTTTAAAGAGTTTGGCGATGTAGACGCTTTTCCTATTTGCGTAAGAAGTAAAGATGTTGACGAAATCGTAAATGCAATTTACCTTATCAGCGGTTCTTTCGGCGGTATCAACCTTGAGGACATTGCAGCACCTCGCTGTTTTGAAATTGAAAGAAAGCTCAAAGAAAAGTGCGATATTCCGATTTTCCACGATGACCAGCACGGTACAGCAGTTATCGTTGCCGCAGGTCTTATCAATGCTTTAAAGCTCGTTGGCAAAAAGTTTGAGGATATTAAGGTGGTTATGAACGGCGCAGGCGCAGCAGGCATTGCCATTGCCAAGCACCTTTTAAATATGGGCGTTAAGAACATTATACTTTGCGACAGTAAGGGTATCATCTGCAAGGGTGACGAAAGACTTAATGCCGTTAAGCGTGAAATGGCAGAGATTACAAACCTTGAGCATATGACAGGCTCACTTGCTGACGCTATGAAAGGCGCAGATGTATTTCTCGGTATCTCTGCCGCAGGCTGCGTAAGCGAAGAAATGGTTGCATCTATGGCTAAAGACCCAATCCTCTTTGCTATGGCTAACCCGACCCCTGAGATTATGCCTGACCTTGCCAAGAAAGCAGGCGCTGCCGTTGTAGGTACAGGCAGAAGTGACTTCCCAAATCAGATTAACAATGTACTCGCTTTCCCCGGCATTTTCAGAGGTGCTCTCGACTGCCGTGCAAGCGACATTAACGAAGAAATGAAAGTTGCCGCATCATTTGCTATTGCTTCCCTCGTAAGCGACAGTGAACTTAATGCAGACTACATTCTTCCTGAGGCTTTTGATAAGAGAATCGGCAAGACTGTTGCTGAGGCTGTTAAGAAAGCAGCTATCGAAACAGGCGTTGCAAGAATCTGATATTTTTAAATATTTTATAATTTTACGGGGCTGTCGCAAGACAGTCCCTTTTGTATTTGAATTTTTTGTAATTATATAGTATAATAAGAGTATTAATACAAAAAGTTGGTGCATAGCTTGATAATTCATGATATTTCAAGAGATACTCTCACCTGCAAGGTGTTTGACGGAGATCCGAAAACCGAGGTAACAAAAGTTAAAAGCATTAAAAACGGCGATGACTATAATTTGTCTGCCATAAGTATCAGCACCCACACAGGCACTCATATTGACGCACCGCTGCATTTTTCTGATGATGGCAGTCCTATATCAAAAATGCGTTTAAACACCTTTACGGGCAAATGTACGGTGGTTTCCGTAAGCGGTATTCTTACAGGCGAGGATATGGATAAAATTCTTGCACACAGCCGCAAAAAGCTGCTTTTGCACGGCAACGGCAAAGCCTTTGTAACCGCCTTTGCCGCAAGGGTTCTTGCCGACAGCGATGTGGCAATGATTGGCACTGACGCACAGTCAATCGCACCCGAATTTGACGAAAACGAAACACATAAAATTCTTGCCGAGGCAGGCATTGCGATTTTGGAAAACCTTGATTTATCCGATATTTCAGACGGCGACTACGAGCTTTTTGCATTTCCTATAAAGCTCGGCGGTCTTGAGGCTGCGCCTTGTCGTGCGATTTTGTTTGAACAAGAAAGAGGTCTTTAATATGGTAAAAATGGTAGTATTTGATTTGGACGGCACACTTGTAAATTCCCTTGTTGACCTTGGTATTGCCACCAATGAGGGACTTAAAAAGGCAGGACTTCCTGTTCAGCCGATGGAAAATTATAACCACTTTGTGGGCAACGGCAGAGAAATGCTTATAAAGCGTGCAATGGGCGAGAAAAGCGAAGATAAGGCACTTTTTGATACGGTTATGAACGGATTTAACACTTACTACGGTGCTCACAGCAATGACCATACAGCTGAATACAAGGGCTGCACCGAGCTTTTGGAACAGCTCGACAAAAACGGCATTATGACCGCCGTACTCTCAAACAAGCCTGACGAATTTGTGGGCGCTATTCTTTCAAAGGTGTTTCCGAATCATAAATTCACAGAGGCTTGGGGCAACAAAAAGGAATACAAGTGCAAGCCTGACGGCGAGGCTCTGAACGCTATTTTAAGCAAGCACAATGTAAAGCAAAGCGAGTGCATTTATATTGGCGACAGCGATGTAGATGTTTTCACAGCCAACAATGCAGGAGTAAATATGCTCGGTGTAGAGTGGGGATTTCGTGGAAGAAAAGAGCTTATGGACGCAGGCGCACCACAGGTTGCCGCAACCGCCGACGAACTTTTGAATATGATTTTGGCACAGAAATAAGGACGAGCGATGAACAAGGTAAATTATCAGAAAATTCTTGACGGAATAATCTCAAATCTTGAAAAGACAGACACAGTGCCTACCTTGCTTTTGCACGCCTGTTGCGCACCATGCTCGAGCTATTGTCTTGAATATCTGTCACAGTATTTTAAAATTACTGTTTTCTTTTACAATCCCAATATTTCCGAAAAAGAGGAATACGAGCATAGATTAAACGAGGAAAAGCGTTTTATTTCAGAAATGAATTTTAAATATCCCGTAAGCATTATTGAGGGCGAATACACACCTTTGGAGTATTTTTCTGCCGTAAAAGGTCTTGAAAACGAACCAGAGGGAGGGGAAAGGTGCAAAAAATGCTTTGAACTCCGCCTCGAAAAATCAGCCCGTATTGCTCGGGAAATGAATTTTGATTACTTTACAACCACTTTAACAATAAGTCCGCTGAAAAACGCTGGACTTCTTAACAGTATAGGAGAACACTTTGCAGAAATTTATAATGTTAAATGGCTGAGCAGTGATTTCAAGAAAAAAGAGGGATACAAACGCTCTATTGTGCTTTCGGCAGAACACAATTTGTACCGTCAAAACTACTGCGGATGCGTATTCTCTAAGAGAAAAGCAGCGGAAAACGAGTAATTTTGCAAAATTTTGAAAAATTTTCAAAAAAATCTTGACAAACGGCTGAAAAAATGGTATAAAATATATCGTTGCGTAAGTTAATCGGCAATACGGAGAGATGTCCGAGTGGTTTAAGGAGCTAGTCTTGAAAACTAGTGATCCCGCGAGGGACCAAGGGTTCGAATCCCTTTCTCTCCGCCATTTATTTAATTTTTTAAATAATTTTTTGTAGTTTAACTACACGGAGGATTACTCAAGTGGTTAAGAGGCTCCCCTGCTAAGGGAGTAGGTCGCTAACGCGGCGCGAGGGTTCAAATCCCTTGTCCTCCGCCAAGAAAAAAGCACTTGCTTTTGCAAGTGCTTTTTTCAGTGAAATAAATCCAAAAGGATTTGTGAAATATGGATTTTCCATGTGAAGTGCCTGACGGCGTGAAAGGATTTATTTTATTTCACTTGTTATAAATTAAAAAAGGTTCGTATGGCTGAATCAAAGCTTAGAGAACTATCAACTGATTTATATAACCGGTGCGGCACTATTCGCAGAATATTGGTTGCATCTATTAATACTGCAAAAGAAAATTTACAAAATGAAAAGATTAATTCAAAATCAAAACCCAATATTTCCGTATAATAGCATTACCCGATTGACACCAAACTTAATAACTGGTAATATAAGGCTGTGAGAATATTTGTATTCTTGCAGCATATTTTTTTACCAAAAGGAGGATGGATTAATGGGATTTTTATTAGGAAAGACCGCTGTTATTACAGGCGGAGGAAAGGCTGTTCTCAGCGACGGAGGTTGCGGTTCAATCGGCTACGGCATTGCTGTTGCTTATGCAAAAGAGGGTGCAAACCTTGTTATTACAGGCAGAAATGTCAAAAAGCTTGAGGATGCCAAAGAAGAACTCGAAAGACTTTACGGAGTAAATGTGTTGCCTGTTCAGGCTGATGTCAGCAAGGACGGCGATAACGAAAAGGTTGTTCGGAATGTTGTTGACAGGGCTGTTGAAACATTCGGCGGAATTGATGTCTTGATTAACAACGCTCAGGCTTCTGCGTCGGGTATTACACTTGCTGATCATACAACAGAGCAATTTGACCTTGCTGTTTATTCGGGATTGTACGCAACCTTCTACTATATGAAGGCTTGCTATCCGTACCTTAAAAAGTCAAAGGGAACGGTTATAAACTTTGCTTCGGGTGCCGGACTTTTCGGAAACTTCGGTCAGTGTGCATATGCAGCCGCAAAAGAGGGAATAAGAGGTCTTACAAGAGTTGCCGCCAACGAGTGGGGCAAGGATGGAATAAATGTCAACATTGTCTGTCCGCTTGCATGGACTGCTCAGCTTGAAAAATTTGAGCAGGCTTATCCCGACGCATTTAAGGCGAATGTAAAAGTGCCGCCAATGGGACATTTTGGTGATGTCGAAAAAGAAATCGGCCGTGCCTGTGTTGCACTTGCATCACCTGATTTCAAGTATATGAGCGGCGAAACCATAACCCTCGAGGGCGGAATGGGACTCAGACCGTAACCTCATTTGGAGAAGAATATTTTTATCTACGGCAAATTATCAAATCAAACTCCGCTTTCGCTTGAGAGCGGAGTTTTTGTATGCAGAAAATAAAAGACAGCCGTGTGTAAAAATTCGGCTGTCTTTTTTGTCACAGATTAGATGAAAAAATTCCCGTAAGCTGTTGCACTCCGATTGATACGGCGGAAATTGCTATCCAACAGAAAAATCCTAAGATAATCGGCTTTGCACCGCTCTTTATCAGTTTTACTATGTTTGTGTTAAGTCCGATTGCGCCCATTGCCATTGAAATGAAAAATGTTGCGAGCCATTTCATCAGAGGTACAAAACCGTTGTTGTAAAATTCTGTAAAAGAACATTGCGGAATAAATCCGACAAGTGTTGATACAAGTGAAGCTCCGATGAAAAAGAGAATGAACCACGGAAAAATCTTTTTGAATGAAAATGTTGAACCCTTTGCACCGATTGATTTTGCCTTGTGTGTTCTGTAAAGTGCAAGGCAAAGCGTTATCGGAATTATAGCAAGTGTTCGTGTCAGTTTTACGGTTACGGCTGTTGAAAGAATACCGTTTACATTCCAGATTTTTTCTGCGGTAGCGGCAGTTGCGGTTACTGATGATGTGTCATTTACCGCTGTTCCTGCAAACACTGCGAAGCCTTCCGTGCCAAAGCCGACAGCGTGTCCGAAAGTCGGAAAAATGAGTGCCGCAAGAATATTAAACAGAAAGATTACCGAAATTGATTGGGCAATTTCTTCGTCATCGGCATCAATTACGGGAGCGGTTGCCGCAATTGCTGAACCGCCGCAGATTGACGAACCTACTCCGATAAGACAGGCTGTTTTAGGTTTGATTTTTGCAATTTTCATAACAATAAAAGCCGTTATGAGAGATGTTGAAATTGTGCTTACAATCACGGGCAGACTCTTACCGCCTACACTTGCAATTGTGCCGAGATTAAGCGAAAAGCCGAGTATGATTACCGCCCATTGCAAAATCTTTTTTGAGGTGAATTTTATTCCGCCCAAAAAATATTTGTTGGCAGAAAATTTCGGTGCTAAAAGTGTGATTATCATTCCCGTAATAATTGCCGCAACAGGTGCGCCTATCAGCGAAAACGAAAATGAGCCGATTTGAATAGTGCTGAAAAGTTCCGCAAATGCCGCAATGACGGCACATACAAGGACTCCGCCGAGGTTTGTTTTGATGAATTTCATTGTTTTACCCTTCCCGATTTTATTTTGCCTGTTGAGTATAACACGAAAGTATGATAAAATCTAATTATTATTTAAAATGATATGATAAGTAAAAATTATCAAAGAGGTGTGATATGATTGATTATAGGGTTAAAACTTTTTTGACGCTTTGCAATTTTATGAATTACAGAAAGACTGCACAGGTGCTTAATATGACGCAGCCTGCTGTTACCCAGCATATACATTTTCTTGAAAATCAGTACGGTTGCAAGCTGTTTGATTATGACCGACACAGCCTGAGATTGACGAGAAAGGGAGAGTTGCTGAAAAGATATTGCGAGTCGGTTATGTATCAGGAAGAAAAGCTGTTTGAAAAGATGAAGTCGGGCGAAAAAATGCTTGTAAGGTTTGGTGCAACAAAGACAATCGGCGAGTATGTTATTCCAAAACAGGTTGAAAAGTTTTTGCAGTTGCCCGAATATAATGTTGAAATTGAGATTGACAACACAAGGTATTTGCTTGACAGACTTAAAAAGGGCGAACTTGACTTTGCGTTGATTGAAGGTTTTTTTGACAGCAATGAATTTTTGAGCAGAGTTTATCGTTCGGAAAATTTTGTCGGTGTATGCAGTAAAAATCACAGATTTGCAAACAAAACGATTTTGCCTGATGACATTTTTACCGAACATCTTTTTTTGCGTGAAAAGGGTTCTGGAACACGAAATATTCTTGAGCAGGTTTTATCGGAACATAACAGAACGACAGAGCATTTTGCAAGAGTAACCTGCATAAACCACTTTACACTTATGTCAAAACTGATTGAAGATAACCTTGGAATAACTTTTGCTTATGAGGTTATGCAAAAGAGCTATTCAAGCCTTGCACCTTTTTATGTTAAGGGGTGGAATATTGTGCGTGATTTCAATTATGTTTATCTCGATTCCGCCGATTCGCTTGAAATTCTTGAAACTTTTGACAATCTTTCCGAATAGCCGAACTTGGGCAGCTTTTGCTGTCCTTTTTCTTTTCACGGTTTCACACACAAGGACACTCGGCATAATATGAGGGTGTAGAGAATAACTTGATTTACGGGTGTTGTGTATGAAAAAGAGCGACATAAGAACATTTGGCATAATCGGCGGTGACAAGCGACAGCTTTTTCTTGCAAAATCAATTTCCGACAGTTGTTACGATGTTTTGCTCGGCGGATTTGACAGCCTTGAAAGCTACGGTTCATTGAGCTTTTGCAATGTTAAAAAGGCAATTTCGGAAAGTGACGCATTGATTTTTCCGTTGCCGTCAATAAGGACAGACGGAAGTCTTAACACTCCGTTTTCAAACGAGAATATTTTGCTTGACGGTGACGATATTGAAATTATCCTTAAAAAGCCTGTTTTTACTACGATGAAAAGCAGATTTTTAAAGGCATATCCAAGGCTTTCTGACGGTGAAATTTTTGATTACGGAGCAAGAGATGATTTTGCAATTCTCAACGCATTGCCTACGGCAGAGGGTGCAATTGAATGTGCAATGAGAGAATATGAGGGTACGATTTCGGGCAGTAAGTGTCTTGTTACGGGATTCGGCAGAATAGGAAAAATTCTTGCTCACAAGCTTGTTTTACTCGGAGCAAATGTTACCGTGAGTGCAAGAAAGCCGTCAGACCTTGCATATGTAAAAGCATTCGGCTACAATGCACTTAATACGGAAAATCTCAGAACGGTAAAGCGGTTTGACATTGTTTTCAACACAATTCCGAAGTTGATTTTTGACAGGGAACTTCTTATGAATACCGACACAAACACCCTTATTATAGACCTTGCGTCCCTGCCGGGAGGGGTTGATTTTGATACCGCCGAAAAACTCGGAATTTATGCCGTTAGGGCATTGTCGCTCCCCGGAAAATGTGCTCCGAAAACGGCAGGAGAAATTATAAAAACTACTGTATTTGACATCATCAAGGAGGTTTACAGGTGACAAAAGCAACCATAGGATTTGCAATGTGCGGTTCCTTTTGCACCTTTTCAAAGGCTTTTACGCAAATGCAGAGGCTTGTTGACTCAGGCTATGATGTTATTCCGATAATGTCGCAAAATGCCTTTTCAACATCAACTCGTTTCGGAAAAGCGGAGGAAACGGTAAAGAGGGCAGAAGAAATAACGGGCAAAGCTGTTCTGCACTCGGTTGTGCAGACAGAACCGATAGGACCTAAAAAAATGTGCGACTTGCTTGTGATTGCACCGTGTACGGGCAACACGCTTGCAAAGCTGTCGCTCGGAATTACCGACACGGCAGTAACAATGGCGGCAAAGTCGCATCTGAGAATTTTAAGACCTGTGCTGTTGTGCGTTGCAACAAATGACGCTCTCGGTGCGTCGGCACAGAACATCGGCAGACTTCTCAACACTAAAAATATTTACTTCGTTCCTTTAAAACAGGACGATTGCATCAAGAAACCAAATTCGCTTGTGGCTGATTTTGATAAGCTTGAAGATTGCGTAACCCTTGCATTGCAGGGAAAACAACATCAGCCG